>JGI24422J19971_10000403_pt1 | contig 23998 bp, 17 predicted proteins | sample DeeMarSWOR152_54_FD_19971 | JGI IMG/M metagenome (IMG submission 19971) | reverse complement strand
CGCCTATCTATCCAAAAGAACCTCAGTGAAGAACCTCAAAAGAATCTTCGGAATAACTTTACTCCTCGTCAGCATAAGAATGATCTTAAAATACATCTAGACTTTCAGAACCCAGCAACAGAATCAATGTAACTCAAGAGCAAGTGTACCTTTCGTCAAAATACGATAAACTTTTCAGACAGTATCTTCTTAAGATGANCTTCAAAACGTGTNCTTTGCTGAAAANTCNAGAAGGCTGACACCTTAACACCTTCATAAATGGAGAGCCAGAAAATGGCGAAAGAAAAAGAAGCAAAAGTTGGGGTCTACATCTGCCACTGTGGAGGCAATATAAGCGACACGGTAGATGTCGAAAAGGTGAGAGAGACTGCTTCGAAATTCAAAGACGTAAAGATCGCAAAAACATACGAATACGTATGCAGCGACCCCGGACAAGAAATGATCAAACAAGGAATCAAAGAACAAGGAATCAACAGAATAGTGGTTGCATCATGTTCACCAAGGATGCACCTCGACACCTTCAGACGAGCAGTTGAATCTGCAGGTTTAAACCCGTATCTTCTTGAGATGGCAAACATCCGAGAACAAGATAGTTGGGTTCATAGTGATAAAGAAACTGCCACATCCAAGGCGATAGACGTTATTCGTGGAGCAGTGGAGCGAGCCCGCTATCTCAAACCGTTGAAGACTAAGAGCATACCGGTGAACAAGGATGCCCTTGTAATTGGAGGCGGAATTGCAGGCATTATAACTTCCATCGAATTGGCAGATAAGGGCTATCAAGTATACCTTGTGGAGAAAAGCCCAAGCATAGGCGGACACATGGCTCAACTGAGCAAAACCTTCCCAACCCTCGACTGCTCACAATGCATCCTCACACCAAAAATGGTTTACGCCGGACAGCACCCAAAAATAAAAATCATCAGCATGGCTGAGTTAACAACCGTCAAAGGCTCCCCAGGCAACTACAAAGTCTCAATCAAGAAGAACCCCAGATTTGTAGACGCTTCAAAATGCACAGCCTGCGGAGAATGCGACAAAGTTTGTCCCGTCAAGGTTCCAAGCGAATTCGAAGCAAGCTTGTTCCCGCGAAAGGCCATCTACATACCATTTCAACAAGCAGTTCCAAGAACATACGCAATTGACAAAGATCACTGCCTATACCTCACCAAAGGAGTCTGTAGACTTTGCGAAAAATTCTGCAAAGGCAACGCCATCAATTTCGACCAAAAAGAAGAAACAATCGAATTAGATGTAGGTGCAATTGTTGCGTGCACTGGATTCGAACTAATAGACCCGAAAACCCTTGAAGAATTCAGCTTCGGTTTACACCCAGACATCATCACAAACCTGCAATTAGAAAGACTCCTAGGTCGCGAAATGCGCAGGCCATCCGATGGAAAAGTGGCGAAAAAAGTGGCCTTCATACTTTGCGTAGGCAGCCGAATGATGAACAAGGAGACTGGAGTGGAACATTGTTGCAAGATAGGTTGTATGGCTGCTATCAAGCAGGCTATGTTGGTTCAAAAGGTCGTGCCTGACGCTGAACCCTGGATCTTCTACACCGACATAAGAGCTGACGGAAAAGGATATGAAGAATTCTATGCCACGGCTCAAGATCATAACGTACGATTTGTTAGGGGGCGCGTAGGAGAAGTTGTTCCATTAAAGAATAACGAAATACTGGTAAGGGGAGAGGACACTCTTCTGGGGGGAACTCAAATTGAAGGAAAATTCGACCTAGTAGTACTCATTCTAGGAATCACACCCAGCCCAGGCACTCAAGAGTTAGCTCGAAACCTAGGCATCCAAGTTGGTTCCGACAGCTTCCTTTTGGAAAGACATTACAAGCTTAGACCCGTGGACAGCCAAAGAGAAGGAGTCTTTGTTGCCGGATGCGCCTTGAGCCCAAAAGATGTGAGAGAAACAACCTTAGAAGCGATGGCTACCGCATCAAGAGTCGCCACCTTCGTAGGGAAAGGCGAAATCTCCGTGTCCCCAGAAGTAGCCTACATAATCCCAGAAAAATGCAACCTCTGCGGGGTATGTATGGATGTGTGCCCAGTTGCTGCCGTGGAAAAGACTCTGACTGGTATGGTGATTAATCCTGTCTCATGCGTTGGATGTGGAATCTGTGTGCCTAGATGCCCTCAAGAAGCCATCGAAATGAATAACAGCACTGATGAACAACTGATTGCCCAAATAAAAGGGGTGTGCAAAGGAGGAGAATCTCCGAAAATCATTGCTTTCCTTGAAGGCGAAATAGCCTATGGGTCCGCGGACTTAGCTGGACAAACAAGAGAACCCTATCCCTCAAATGTCGAGATAATCCGTGTGCCAACCACCGGACGAGTTGGCTTAAAACACGTATTACACGCATTTGCCGCTGGAGCCGACGGCATCATATTCGTTGAGGACCATGGCGGTATATTCAGCGAGGAAGCCCTAAGAGAACAAGTCATTCAATTCAAGAAGGAATTAAGGGCATATGGCATTGAACCCCTCCGCCTAATGTCGTTCACCACAACGCTTCCAGAATACAATAAGATACTGAACGTATTCGAAACCCTCAACTTGAGAATCTCAAAGATTGGCCCCGTCTCAGATGATGTACGCTCAAAGATCAAGGAGAAATTTGTGTGCACACATTGAATGCTAATGTTTAGATTTCACTACAGATTTTCAATGTATCAAGAGATACATTACTCTAAAAAATTTATGGATTATACTTTTCCCCAATTGGTTCTTTCCCATAATCTTTCATGAAAGAAATATAAGATAACCTGAATTACATTGAATGTTACGGTGATGTATGTCGTCTCAATCCAATCGCCTGTAATGATCCATGTAATTGTTCCTAATACTAAGATCCCCATGATTCTCCAAGTTATGCTCTTAACTAGGCTTCTCAATCTTGTGTCCAACTTTCAACCCTGCCTTAGTGTGCATTCCTCTTTCTATTTGAAGCTCGCTGACCAGCCTTTCGAACATATCTTAGTTTTTCTTTCAAGAGCGTTGTTTATTGCTACCAGAGCGATGCTCGCGCCGTTGTCTGCTATTCTAGTGATGTTCCAAAGTATCAATCTCAAATGCGGTATTTCAGGAAGCTCCTGCATTAGTCTGTCCCTTTCTAACTCAATGAATGTCAGCATCTCCAAAAGACTGTTTGCGATCTTGATGTCGCCAATGAAGAAACTATCTACCGATTTCAGGATTAAGTCATGAGCCAAATCATTTAGATTGCTTATTCTTTCGATTACCCATTCGGGCAATCTATCTTTGTATTTTTTTAATAGTTCAATAATTCTGCGTGCTATTTCTTCAGCGTAATCAGCGATCAATTCAAGATATCTTAACATCAGCCCAAAGTACAGAATATGCAAAGGATCGTTCAACCCTATTTCTTCTGCTACTTCTCTTCTTCTTTGGGCAGAAATTAGCAACCTCATCGCAAGCAAACACATCATGTCGGCTTCATCCTCACGCCTTATTGCGTCTTCTGCTAATGAAATGTCAGAGTCTGCAAGTGACTGTAGTGCTTCCTTTACAATGGTCAACGAAATTACAGAAAGCCTTCGCAATAACATGTCTATATGGAATTTTCTCGGGTCAACGGAACATTGGAGCGTAATACGATCCGGCGTCTCTTCTACGATTCCTAACCCAATCAGTTTAGGCATTATCCCTCTGATTTCTTCGATATGGTCAGAACGCACCCTTTCAGAAGATATTATCGAGAAGAGATCACGACCCAGAATGTAGCTACCTACAATTATTCGCTCTAACATTTTTGGTTCGTCACATAAATCAGCGTTGCAGGTGTACTCTTCGATTCCCTCGGTTGGTTTAAGAATTTTGCTTGGAAACAGTTTAAGTGAACCATCTTTTTCTGGCGCGAGGAAGACAGTGTCTCCGCGTTTCAAATTGATTTCCTTCACCCAGTTGCTAGGTAGAGAAACAGATAATGTTGAGTGGCCGACTTTTTGTAGCTTTCTACTCTCCATTTGTTTCACCTTAGATATTTATAGTATTTACCAACATCCATAATATAAGCATTACGTATTTATTCATGCACGCTATAAATACAGTCTAGTAAAAGATGGGGTGGTATGTATGCAAAAATGGAAAACCATAAGGGTCCGACAAGAACTCGTAGAGGAAGCCAAGAAAGAAGTGCTGAGAGGTAAGTATCAAAGTCTTTCAGAATTCGTTTCTGAAGCAATGCAAGTAAGCATGCAGAAATTGGCCAAAGAAAGAGTATCGGAGTATCTACAACGAGATAGGCATAGTAGAGTCCCTCAGTTGCAAACACAATTATTCTGCACACCAAAACACATTTGGGCCCAAGCAACTCCTCAAGGAAGCGTCAAAATCGGAATAACCGATTATTTCCAAGGTCGACTCAAAGAGATAGTTAATATCCGAACTGACAAACTTGGAGAAAAAGTTTCCAAAGATGAACCCCTCGGTGTAGTAGAAACTTGGTGGTTCACATATGACTTGTACTCTCCTTTAGAAGGAAGAATAATCTCAGTTAACAAAACGCTGATTGACAACCCATTCGCATTGAAAGCAGATCCATATCAGTGGATTGCGGAGATTGAGCCTAAACACGCAGAAGCCGACTCGTGGATGAACGGACTGCTAAGTTTAGATGAGTACAAAAGACTCGCCATCAAACAAGACTAACGCCATTGAGTTAAATTCAGGAGAAATGTATATGCCCAAGTGGAAAACTGTACGCATAAGACAAGAACTCGTGACAGCGGCGAAAAGGACGCTTGAAGAAGGCCGTTATCAGAGTCTCTCCGAATTTGTTTCTGAAGCCATTCGACTACGCCTTGGTGAACTGAAGCAACCTGAACGAATAGCTGAGAAGCAGATTGAATATCCTTTGATCCACGAACGATTGCTTTACACTCCTGATCACATATGGATAATGGTAACTCCAGAAGGAAACATTAGAGTAGGTTTATCCGATTACGCTCAAAGGCACTTAAAAGGAATAGCTGGTATCCAAGCAGACCCGATTGGAAGCGAAGTTAAGAAGAAGGAACCCTTTGGAGTTGTTGAAACATGGATGTTTATGTTTGACTTATACTCTCCCATCAGTGGCAAAATTATTAAAATCAACAAAGCCCTCCAAGATGAGCCTTACATAATCAATAAAGATCCATATGATGCGGGATGGATAGCGGAAATTAAACCCAATAACTTGATTACATTGGAAGAAGAGTTAAGACATTTAATGAAACAGCAAGAGTACAAAACGTGGGTAAGCAAGTTAGGGCGACCTAGAATTCTGGCTCTTTAATTCACCCTTTTTTCTAACATAGCTAAGTAGACAATATAGGTGTGCTCCAAACAAATGGAGGCAACTAATTGCGCTTTCAAGAACAAACGGATGCTACCACCATGTCGTGCCGCATGTCCAGCCGATGTGAATGTCCAAGGATACATTGCTTTGCTTCAGCAAGGTAAGTTCAAAGAATCGGTGGAACTTGTAAGAAAGAGTATCCCCTTTCCTGCTATTTGTGGAAGAGTTTGCTATAGTCCATGCGAAGATGCATGCGCAAGAAAAAATGTTGATGAGCCGGTGAGCATTCGTGCCCTAAAATGGATTATCGCAGATATTGAACGTGAAGAAGGACGAGTGAAACCGGAACCTGTACCCAAGACCCATAGCGAAAAAGTTGCTGTTGTTGGGGCTGGACCAGCAGGTTTGACTGCGGCATATGAACTGGCAAAACTTGGTTATCCAGTTACAGTTTTTGAGGCTATGCCTGAACCTGGTGGCACGATGCGATATTTTATTCCTGATTCTCGCCTACGTAAGGATGTTGTAGCTAATGAAGTAGCTTACATCCAGGATCTTGGTGTAGAAATTAAGACAGGTGTATTATTTGGCAGAGATCTATCAATTGATAGTCTCCAAAATGATGGATATGACGCTATATTTATAGCAATTGGAATACAAAAAGTTTGGAGCAGAAAACTAAAGACACAAGATACGCCGTCTCTGCCTCCTACTCTTTTGAACATTGAAGAAGGCGAAGCCTCTACAAAATTGTCTACCGTATGGGTTGATCCATTAACACTGGAAACTCGAATTCCAGGCGTTTTTGCAGGAGGCGACATACTCACCGGAAAAGCGTCCGGCATTGTTTATGCAATAGGAGCAGGTAAACGCACTGCTATATCGATTGACCGATATTTAAACGGGCAGGATTTGAGAACTGGAAGAGAAGAGAAAATTGAAGAGACAACTTGGGTTAAAGACTGGGCAACAATTGCGAAAAAGCCGAAAAGGTACACTAGTCCACGCACAGATGGAAAACAAAAAGTAAGCTTTGAAGAAGCTGAAGAACGTTTAGCTAAAATCAAGGAAGTTGCCATCTTCGAAGCTCGAAGATGTCTTGAATGTGGCCCATGTACCGAATGTCTCGGAAGCGAAGAATTGTGTGATATTGATAAAGCAGTAGTCAATGAAGCTTTGTGCACTGGTTGCAACGTTTGCGTGATAATTTGTCCCTTTGGTGCCATGAAGAAGAGCGAAAGAGGAGTTGCGCAAGTAGACGACGACTTGTGTAAAGGCTGTGGCGCCTGTAGCGCATGTTGCCCCGAACGAGCGATCACTATGCAACGGGCTACAAATGCTCAAATTATGACTAATGTTTTAGCCGCTTTGGAGAGAGAGTTCGCATGATATTTAGGCCCAAAATTGTTGGTTTTATCTGTAACTGGAGTTTGTCACCAGAAGTTGACCTTACGAGCACTAGTACAGTATACAGGCACCCCAAAATATCCATCGTACGAGTGATGTGCGTTGGAAGAATCGATCCATCTATCGTGCTGGAAACCTTTGCCAATGGTGCAGACGGTGTTTTAGTAGTTGGTTGTCACCCACCCGATTGCCACTACATCGAAGGAAACCTTCAAGCAGAACGCAACGTTAAGATGCTAAAGAAGCTCATATCACGAACTGGTCTCGAACCAGAGCGCCTTCGGCTAGACTGGGCTTATGCATCCGAAATCGGGCGCTTCGCAAAGATCGTTAACGATTTTAGAAATCACGTTACGGCGCTCGGACAGTCTGCTTTAGCTGGAGAAAGGCCAGATCCCAACATACTTCTGAACATAAAGGCTGCCAAAGCTGCAGCAGAAGATTTTAGACTCAGAGTCTTGGTCGGCAAAGAAAGAGAGTTGACCGAAAAGAAGAACATGTATAGAGAGAAAATCTCACAGGAAGAATTTGATAAAATAATGGATGCTAATATTGGGGTTGAGTACTTACGCAACAAAATATATCTGCTAGTGAAAAATGCCCCTATGTCAGTAAGAGAACTTTCCGAGCATTTAGATGTTGATCCAAAAGAAGTACTGCAACACTTGGTGGTTATGAAACAGGAAGGTTTGGTTGCAGTTAATAGGGTTAAAGGAACGACTCCTTTTTACATTTCATTAGGAGAGGCTAAACGATGAAGACGACTGGAGCAGTACTTGTCGTTGGCGGCGGAGTTGCTGGAGTACAAACATCCCTTGATCTAGCAGATTCCGGGTTCAAAGTTTACTTGTTAGATGAGACATCAAGCATAGGCGGAGTAATGGCACAACTTGACAAAACCTTTCCGACCAACGATTGTTCAATGTGTATTCTTGCCCCGAAACTTGTTGGTGCTGGAAGACATCCAAACATCCAACTAATAACAAACGCAGAGATAAAGAAACTCCAAGGAGAAGCTGGAAACTTTGAAGTCACAGTGACTAAAAAATCTAGATATGTCAATGAAGAAAAATGCACCGGATGTGGCATATGTGCCCAAAAATGCCCAGTAGAAGTTATAGACGAGTACAATCAGGGCTTAGGAATAAGAAAGGCGATATACCTAAAGTATCCTCAAGCAGTTCCCTTGGTCTATACGATTGACAGAGAAAAATGCATTGGATGCGGCACTTGTCAAGAGGTGTGTAAGGCTAGTGCAATCGAAATTGGGAATGAAGAAGAGACTATCCTTTTGAATGTTGGCTCAATAGTTTTGGCGCCTGGTTTTGAGGAATTTGACCCAAGTCTAAAGAGCGAGTATGGTTATGGACGATTTCCAAATGTAGTTTCAAGCATTGAATTTGAACGTATTTTATGTGCGTCTGGACCTTATGGTGGAATGATTTTACGTCCATCCGACGGTGAAATTCCACGAAAGATAGCGTTCATTCAATGTGTTGGGTCCCGTGACGCTAAGTTGGGAAACAACTATTGTTCTTCTGCCTGTTGTATGTATGCTGTTAAAGAGGCTGTAATTGCGAAGGAACATAATCCTAAACTTCAATGTGCGATATTCTTTATGGATGCTCGCGCATATGGAAAAGAATTTGACGAGTACTACAACAGGGCTGAAGAAGAATATGAAGTAAAGTTTATTCGGTCCAGAGTTTCTCGTGTAGAAGAAGTGCCTGGATCATCAAATCTTGTGGTAAGATATGTAAACGATGAAGGCCCAGTGGACGAGGAATTCGATCTTGTGGTTCTTTCGGTTGGAATGAAACCACCCAAACATGCAGAAAAACTTGCTAAAACACTAGATATTGAATTAAACAGATACAACTTCTGTTCAACTCAAACCTTCTCACCATTAGAAACCTCTAAACCAGGAATATACGTTTGCGGAGCATTCTCCTCCCCGAAAAATATACAAGAAAGCGTAGCACAAGCAAGTGGAGCTGCTGCTAAAGTTGCTGGCCTGATTTCTTCGGAGAGAGGGACGCTTACAACTGTAAAAAAGTATCCACCGGAGAAAGATGTGTCTAGTGAGGAGCCCCGCATTGGAGTGTTTGTTTGCCACTGCGGCATAAACATCGGTGGAGTTGTCAATGTACCGGAAGTCGCGGAGTATGTTAGAACTTTGCCGGATGTCGTATATGCAGAAGAAAATCTGTATACCTGTTCGCAAGATGCGCAGAAGAGGATACTTGAGAAGATAAAGGAGCATAATCTGAATCGGGTAGTTGTAGCTTCATGCACTCCAAGAACGCATGAACCGCTTTTCAGAGAAACCGTTCGAGATGCAGGGCTTAACATTTACCTGTTTGAGATGGCTAACATTCGGGATCAATGTTCATGGGTGCACATGCACCAGCCTCAAAAAGCAACAGAAAAGGCAAAAGATTTAGTGAGAGCAACTGTCGCAAAAGCCCGCTTATTAAAACCTCTACCAAAGCCAGTGATCAACGTCACTTCAGCAGGCTTGGTCATTGGTGGAGGTTTGGCGGGAATGACCGCTGCATTGGAACTGGCGAAACAAGGCTTTGAGGTCCATTTAGTGGAAAGGGAGAAGGAGCTGGGGGGAAACCTACGACACATATACTATGTGCTGGGAAGTGAAGACCCTCAGGAAAGACTAACGTCAATTATTAAGGAAATTTCTGAGAACAACAAAATTCACGTCTATCTAAACACGGAACTTGTTGATGTTAATGGCTATGTTGGAAACTTCAAGACAACATTGAACTGCAACGGCGAGAAAAAGAAAATCGACCATGGCATCATTATACTGGCAACAGGCGCCCTTGAGGACAAGCCAACCGAGTATCTCTACGGTGTAGATGAAAGAGTAGTTACTCAACGTGAGTTAGAGGAAAAACTGGCCAAAAATGACTTCAAAGCTAGAACAGTTGTTATGATACAGTGTGTTGGATCAAGAAACGAGGAGCGCCCAAACTGCTCCCGAATCTGTTGTGCCCAAGCAATCAAGAACACCTTGAAAATCAAAGAAGTGAATCCAGAGACAGATGTTTACATCTTGTATAAAGACATCAGAACCTACGGATTCAAGGAAGAATACTACCGTGAAGCAGCAAGCAAAGGTATCTTGTTCATACGATACGACGACGAAAATAAACCCAAGGTCACCCAAGAGAACGGAAAACTGAAAATCTTGGTTTGGGAGCCAGTCATAAAAACATGGATTCCCGTTGAGCCAGATCTTTTAGTTTTAAGTGTAGCCACAATTCCAAACCCAAATAATCAAGATATAGCACAGATGCTGAAAGTTCCGCTAACCAAGGATGGCTTCTTCCTAGAAGCCCACGTTAAACTCCGCCCAGTCGATTTTGCAACGGAAGGAGTATTCCTATGTGGGTTGGCACATTCACCGATGTTTGTCGAGGAGAGCATTTCGCAGGCATGCGGAGCCGCAGGCCGTGCAATGACCATTCTCTCCAAAGAAACGTTAGAGGTGGAGGGAGCTATAGCAAGCATCAACGAAAACTTGTGCATTGGATGCGGACTTTGTGTGAGCCTTTGTCCGTATGGTGCCATAGAGAAGGATGAGAAAGGCATCGCAAAGGTAATAGAAGTTCTTTGTAAGGGGTGCGGCACTTGTGGAGCGAGTTGCCCAAAGAGGGCGATTACGATGCGCTACTTCACTGACGAACAAATTCTTGCTCAAGGCCTTGCCGCTCTAGGGAGGATTCCACATGATTGAGTTTGAACCGAAAATTATTGGCTTCCTGTGCAATTGGTGCTCTTATGCTGGCGCCGATTTAGCAGGCGTGAGTCGAATTCAGTATCCTCCAAATATTCGGGTAATAAGAGTGATGTGTAGCGGAAGAGTCGACCCAGTCATCATTTTGGAAATGCTCGCCAACGGTGCAGACGGAGTTATAGTGATGGGATGCCACCCAGGCGAATGCCACTACATGGAAGGAAACCTTCAGGCGGAACGAAAAATCAAGATGCTGAAGAAACTCATATCACGAACTGGTCTCGAACCAGAACGTCTTCGCCTTGAATGGGTCTCGGCGTCAGAGGGTGCACGGTTCGCTAAGGTCATCAAAGATTTTACAACCCAGCTGAAAAGTTTAGGTCCATCTCTCTTGGCTGGAGAAACCACAGACAAAACCATATTGGCTGGCATAATTGCAGCCAAAGCAGTGGCGGGAGATTCCAGACTACGAACACTTGTGGGCAGAGAGAGAAACCTGATTGAAGAAGGAAACGTATACGATGAAAAGGTGGGGCAAGAAGAGTTTGATGAAGTGATGGATGGTAGCATTGATGCAGAGTATATACGAAACAGAATCCGCCTTCTGGTGAAAGACAAACCCATGTCTGTTGAGGGATTGGCTAAACATTTGGGCTTGGATCCGAAAAGCGTGTTGCGTCACATAGTGGTTTTGAGGCAGAGAGGTTTAGTTGCGCTGGATAGAATCGAAGGGGAGGACCCTCTGTACATCGCACTGGAGGTACCATGATGAAGGACAAGGTGGGTGCCATACTCGTCGTGGGTGGCGGAATCGCTGGAATACAGGCGTCACTCGATCTAGCTGACTCAGGATTCAAAGTGTATCTGCTAGATGAATCACCCAGCATAGGAGGCACTATGACGCAACTCGACAAAACGTTTCCAACTAATGATTGTGCAATGTGCATCCTCGCGCCCAAACTGGTTACGGCTGGAAGACATCCTAATGTTGAATTAATAATGGGAGCAGAAATAAAGAGCGTCGAAGGTGAAGAAGGACACTTCCAAGTTACATTGGTAAGGAAACCGAGGTACATCGATGAAGAGAAGTGCACAGGCTGTGGAGTATGTGCCCGAGAGTGCCCTGTTGAAGCAATAGATGAATTCAATGAAGGACTAGGAGAGAGAAGTGCGATCTACGTCAAGTATCCTCAAGCGGTTCCTCTAGTCTACGCTATTGACAGAGACAAATGTATCGGGTGTGGCACTTGCCAAGAAGTCTGTAAGGCAGGCGCGGTTCAATATGACGAAAAGGAAAAGGAAATCGCAATAGATGTTGGTTCGATTATTCTAGCACCTGGGTTCGAAGAGTTTGATCCAAAGCTTAAAGGGGAGTATGGTTATGGTCAGCACTCAAATGTGGTGTCGAGCATTGAATTCGAGCGCATTCTAAGCGCCTCAGGACCCTATGGCGGATTAGTTTTACGCCCTTCTGATGGTAAAGTTCCACGAAAGATAGCGTTCATTCAATGTGTCGGATCCCGTGACGCTAAGATCGGAAACAACTATTGCTCCTCGGCTTGCTGCATGTATGCCATTAAAGAGGCGATCATAGCTAAGGAGCACAACCCGAATCTCAAGTGCACTATCTTCTTTATGGATGTGCGCGCTTATGGGAAGGAGTTTGACGCTTATTACAATAGGGCAGAAGAAGAGTATGGAGTGAGGTTCGTTAGATCTCGAGTACCCCATATAGAAGAGGTTCCAGGATCACAAAACCTCTTGGTGAACTATGTTGAAGATGGAGACCCAAAGACGGAAGAAGTAAACCTCGTGGTGCTATCGGTTGGAATGAGACCACCCAAACACGCTGAGGAAATAGCCAAAACGCTCGACATTAAATTGAATAAATATAACTTCTGTTCAACTCAAACCTTCTCGCCATTAGAAACCTCTAAACCAGGAATATACGTTTGCGGAGCATTCTCCGCTCCAAAAGATATTCCTGAGAGTGTGGCTCAGGCGAGCGGGGCTGCGGTGAAAGCGGCTAGCTTGATTTCTTCGGAGAGGGAGACGCTCACGACTGTAAAGGAGTATCCACCGGAGAGGGATGTATCTGGTGAGGAGCCTCGTATTGGGGTGTTTGTTTGTCACTGCGGCATAAACATTGGTGGGTTTGTAAATGTGCCAGAAGTTGTTGAGTATGTTAAAACACTTCCAAATGTTGTTTACGCGGAGCACAATTTGTATACCTGCTCAGAAGATACGCAGAAGGGGATAAAAGAGAAAATTAAGGAACACAACCTGAATCGGGTAGTTGTAGCTTCATGCACTCCAAGAACCCATGAACCACTTTTCAGAGAAACCGTTCGAGAAGCTGGACTCAACATTTACCTCTTCGAGATGGCCAACATTCGTGACCAATGTAGCTGGGTGCACATGCACGAGCCTGAAGAAGCAACTGTAAAAGCGAAGGATCTTGTTAGATCAATTGTCGCCAAAGTACGTTTGTTGAAGCCACTCAAAAAACCCATGATAGATGTTACACCTACTGGTCTAGTTATTGGGGGCGGCTTGTCTGGGATGACTGCTGCCTTAGAATTGGCAAAGCAAGGCTTCGAAGTTAATTTGGTGGAGAAGGAGAAAGAACTGGGAGGACATTTACGCCACATCCATTATGTTCTTGGGTCTGAAGACCCGCAGGAGCAATTGAGGTCAATCATTAAGGAAGTTACTGAAAACGAGAAGGTGCATGTTTATCTAAATTCTGGAATTTCTGATGTTGAAGGATATGTTGGAAACTTCAAGACGACGTTGAACTGCGATGGTGAGAAAAAGGAAATCGACCATGGTATCGTGATAGTGGCCACTGGAGCCATAGAGTATAAGCCAACCGAGTATTTCTATGGCGTCGACAAAAGAGTTTTGACTCAGCATGAATTGGAGGAGAAGCTGGGTAATGGACGGTTTAACGCTAATACAGTGGCGATGATCCAGTGTGTTGGGTCCAGAAATGGCGAACATCCCTACTGCTCCCGAATATGCTGTTCTCAAGCTATAAAGAACGCTTTAAAGATTAAGGAGTTAAGCCCTGAAACAGATGTCTACATCCTTTACAAGGACATGAGAACCTATGGATTCTTAGAAGATTATTACCGCGAAGCGGCAAGCAAGGGAGTCTTGTTCATACGATACGACGACGAAAACAAACCCAAGGTCACCCGAGAAAACGGAAAGCTAAATGTTTTGGTTTGGGAGCCAGTGATAAAGACATGGATTCCAATCGAACCAGACCTCTTGGCGCTGAGTACCGCAACCATTTCAAATCCCGACAATGAACATATAGCAAAAATGTTGAAAGTTCCTCTGAGCAAAGATGGATTCTTCTTAGAGGCACACATGAAACTCCGTCCAGTCGATTTTGCAACAGATGGTATATTCCTCTGCGGGTTAGCCCACTGGCCGAAATCCATCGAAGAGAGTATTTCACAAGCATGTGCATCCGCGGCTCGATCAATCACGATCCTATCTAAGAAAGCGTTGGAAGTCGAGGGATCTATAGCAAGCGTAAACGAGGACTTTTGCAGTGGATGTAGAATCTGCGAGTCCGTTTGCGAGTATCATGCCATTGAAATGAAGGAAGTAGACGGGAAACTGAGAGCGCACGTTCTTGAAGCTCTATGTAAGGGTTGTGGTGTTTGTGGCTCCTCTTGTCCTACAAAAGCCATATCCATGCTTCAGTTCACAGACAACCAAATTCTTGCTCAAGTTAGGGCGGCTTTAGAGGAGGAGGCAAAATATGACTAGATCTGAATTCAAACCAAAAATTGTGGGTTTCCTTTGTAACTGGTGTTCCTATGCTGGTGCTGATCTAGCAGGTGTTAGCCGAATTCAATATCCTCCAACCCTTAGAGTTGTGAGGGTGATGTGCAGTGGAAGAGTTGACCCAGTTTTCATCCTCGAGGCCTTCAAAAGCGGAGCAGACGGAGTACTCATCGCTGGATGCCACCCTGGGGACTGTCACTACCTCACAGGAAATTACAAAGCAGAGAGGAGGATTTTGATGTTGAAAAAAGTTTTGGAGCAGCTTGGTCTCGAGCCTGAGCGCTTGAGACTAGAGTGGGTCTCTGCCTCTGAGGGAGATCGATTTGCAATGGTCATTAAGGATATGACTGAGGAAATAAAGAAACTCGGTCCAAGCCCATTAAGGGCGGGAGGTCAATTCAATGTTAAAAAATAAAGAAACTCAAGAAAAGGAGACAAGAAAGGAAATGATGCTCAAAGTGAGCGATATAGATCCGAAATTCAAATATGAGATCAGCAAGCTTCCGGGCGCAGAAAACGTTCTGCTATGCTTCCAATGTGGCACATGTACTGCCGACTGTCCTATTGCACGATTCAACGACCTCTACAGACCTCGAAAACTCATACGAATGGTACAGTTGGGACTGAAAGACAAGCTTCTTTCAAACGACGTCATTTGGCTTTGTTCTACATGCTTTACGTGCATTGATCATTGTCCGCAAGACGTAGGAATCGCTGATATTGTACGGGCTCTTCGAAACTTAACTACAAAAGAAGGGGAAATGCCTGTCGTCTATAAAGAGCTAGCTTCTAACATCCGGAAAACTGGCTACGCATACATGATCCCAGGACTGCGACTCAAAAAGAGAGAGGAAGAGGGACTGCCTTCCCTGCCAAAAGCCAATGTGGAAAACCTAGCGAAACTCTGCGACACTACAGGTCTTTCTAAAATGCTTGAAAAGGTGGGAACCTAAAATGCCAGAATCAAAGTATCTACTCTTCCTAGGATGCGTTATCCCCTACAGAATATCCAGCTACGAAATTTCCACCAGAAAAGTCCTCGACAAACTTGGAGTAGAACTAGTGGAAATGCCGGAATTTAATTGCTGCGGTTTCCCATTGGATCCGATAAACCATGACATGATGCTTACCTTAGCGGCGCGAAACCTCTGTTTAGCAGAGCAACAAAACTTAAGCATCATGACTTTATGTAACGGATGTTTCGGTATCTTAAACCATGTAAACAAAGAGCTCAAAGAAGACAAGAAAATCAGAGGAAAAGTTAACGAGTACTTGAAGAAAATCGACATGGAATTCAAGGGAACAATAACGGTTAAACATCTCATTCATGTGCTCGCGCAGGATGTAGGCTTTGAAAAAATAAAGGAGAGTATTCAGAAGCCACTCAATCCACTCCGTGTGGCACAACATATTGGATGCCATGTGGTTCGTCCAGCAAAGTACGTAGGCTTCGACGATCCAGAGAACCCCACAATTCTCAAAAAACTAATTAGAATAACTGGCGCGGAATGCTTGAACTATATGGATGAAATGGAGTGTTGTGGCGCTCCAATCATTGGCGTAAACGACAAAATTCCACTCCAGTTGGCAAGGGAAAAACTTGACCATATTAGGACTGTTGGCGCTCAAGCGTTAATCACGGTATGCCCTTTCTGCCACATGATGTATGACCTAAACCAGCCAAGAATAGAAAAAACATTTAACGAAAAGTTCGGCATCCCTGTTCTCCATTACCCCCAACTGTTAGGTTTAGCTATGGGCCTCAATCCAGACGAACTAGCCTTTAAACAACTCAGAGTGGACGCATCTAAAATCTTGACCAATTAATTTTGCAGAGGCAAAAACGGGGGCCCAAAATGGACAAAAAGGAAAAGTTGAAATTTGCTTTTTATTGGGCGGCTAGTTGTGGTGGTTGCGAAATTGCAGTTCTGGATGTGAATGAGAAGATTCTTGATGTGGTTGCTCTTGCTGACATCGTCTTCTGGCCGGTGGCAATGGATATCAAATATAAAGATGTAGAGGCGATGCCGGACAAATACATTGATGTGTGCTTCTTTAACGGTGCTATAAGAACCGAGGAACAAGAACATATGGCTAAGCTTCTGAGGAAAAAGTCCAAAGTCCTAATAGCCTTTGGATCATGCGCCTATCAGGGCGGCATTCCAGGTCTCGCAAATATTGCAGACAGAAAAGAGGTTTTTGAAAGAGCGTACCTTCAATCTCCTTCCACAAATAATCCCAACTCTGTGACACCTAAGACCTCTTTCATAGTGATGAAAAGAGAGTTAAAGTTACCAGAATTTTTTGACACAGTAAAGACTCTTGATCAAACCGTAGACGTAGACTACTACTTGCCTGGATGCCCTCCACATCCTGACTTAATAGCTGAGGCAGTCGGAGCAATTGCCAAAAACGAGTTGCCTCCAAAAGGTTCGGTGCTTGCTCCTGAAAAGTCAGTTTGCGACGAATGTCCTAGAAAAAAAGAGGACAAGAAAATCTCCAAGATATACAGAGTCTACGAGATTGTCCCTGATCCAGAGAAATGCCTACTTGAACAAGGTATAATTTGCATGGGACCTGCGACTCGTGGAGGATGCGGAGCACAGTGTATCAAAGCAAATATGCCGTGTACAGGATGCGGAGGACCTTGCCCAAACGAGGTGGAGCAGGGAGCAGCGATGATGAGCGCTCTCTTATCTATTCTAGGAGTTAGCAATGAAAAAGATCCAGCGCAGGACGCGGAAAAAATAATTGCTCAGATAAAAGACCCTTTGGGAACCTTTTACAAGTACTCTCTGCCAGCCTCTCTTATCAGAAGGAGGATTATGAAAAAATGAAAACAATAACTATAGACCCTATAACAAGGCTGGAAGGACACGGAAAAATATCGATATTTCTGAATGAAGAGGGAAACGTGGAAAACGCCTACCTCCAAATCCCCGAACTAAGAGGATTTGAGAGGTTCTGCGAGGGCAGAAGAGCCGAAGACCTACCAATAATAACCCCCAGAATCTGCGGTGTTTGCCCAGTTGCCCACCACATGGCCTCAACAAAAGCGTTAGACGCCGCATTTAACGTCGAACCCCCTTCAGCAGCTAAAAAGCTTAGAGAACTCATGTATATGGGCTACTTCGTCTATGATCACATTCTTCACTTCTACTTTCTAGGTGCACCAGATTTCGTTGTTGGACCTGATGCTCCTCCAGCTGAAAGAAACATTCTGGGAGTGATCCAGAAGGTTGGTTTAGACATTGCAAAAGAGGTGATAAGGCATAGAGCCTACGGACAGAAAATGACCGCTATCCTAGGTGGAAAGGCAACTCACCCTACCTGTGGACTCCCAGGAGGCATATCCAAAGGGCTCACAGAGGAGGAAAGGCAAGAAATCGAAAAAATGGCAAAGTCTAGCGTTGAATTCGCAAAGTTCAGCTTAAAACTATTCGATGATGTTGTGCTGAAAAACAAGAAATACGTAGACATAATCTTAAGCGACCCATACACCCTTAAAACATATTACATGGGCTTAGTTGACAAAAACAACAAAGTTAACTTCTATGACGGTAAAGTACGAGTAGTTGACCCAAAAGGAAAAGAGTTCATCAAGTTTGCTCCATCCGAGTATCCAGACATCATCGAGGAACGCGTGGAAGAATGGACATACACTAAGTTGACGTACCTCAAAAAAATTGGATGGAAAGGCTTAGTTGACGGCCTGACAAGTGGTGTATACCGAGTTGGACCCCTTGGAAGACTGAACGCCTCAGAGGGTATGGCGACGCTTCTGGCACAGCAAGAATATGAGAGAATGTACGAAACACTCGGCGGAAAACCAGTACACTCAACTCTTGCCTTCCATTGGGCCAGACTCATAGAACTACTATACGCGGCAGAAAGGGCAGTAGAATTAAGCACAGACGAGGAGATAACAAGTAAAGACCTTAGGAATGAAGTAGGCAATCCCGGCGAAGGAGTTGGAATAGTGGAAGCAGCCAGGGGCACGCTGATACATCACTATCAACTTGACGAAGACGCTTTAATAAAAAAGGTCAATCTAATAGTGGCTACGACAAACAACGCTTCAGCAATATGCATGTCCATAAGAGACGCAGCTAAAGGTCTTATACACAGTGGAGAAGTGAACCAAGGAATATTGAACATGGTGGAGATGGCGTTCAGAGCTTATGATCCATGTTTTGCGTGTGCCACCCACTTCGCCATTGGCAATATGCCTCTGCAAGTGAAGATTTATGATCATGACAAAAACCTACTAACTATTTTGAGAAGGTGACTTCTGCTACCGTTAATTCTCCCTCCTCACTTTTCATGTATGCACAAGACCCCAAAAAAGGCTGTGCACCAGTAGATGGCGTAGATATAATAGTGAAACATTGATGGCGTTCGTTGCTAGATTATCTTGCTTATGATTTTGTCGGGTTTTATCTTATGAGTTTCAAGCGCCAGCTCCTTTGGGTCTATTCCCAAAGCCAAAGCCAGAAGTTCGGAATAATGAAGCACAGGCATATCGTAGGTTTCATTGAGCTTAGACCTCAACTGTACTTGCCCAATATCTAACGCAACGAAGCAGAAGGGGCAAAGAGTTGCAATGCAGTCAGCACCAGCCTTGCTTGTGTTTACAAGTTTGTCTCTAGCAAGGTCGAGGGCAAGTTCATCAGAGACTCCTCTTAAGAGCCCGCCACAGCATTTCAACTTGTTTCGATATTTGACGCTTTTCGCCCTCAGTGCTTCAATCAAGTCCTCAAGAATGTGGGGGCTTTCTGGGTCGTCGAGTTTCAAAAGTTCACTAGGTCTAAGCGCGTGGCAACCATAGAAGGCAGCTACTTTTAAGTTGCGTAGTGGTTTAGAAATGCTTTGCTTTATGCGTTTTATTCCTATGTCGTCCACTAACACCTGAAGGTAATGTTTTACTTCTTTGTTTCCTTCAAATTCTTTTCCAGCATGAGACAGAATCTTGTTTATTCTTGCTTTGAGATGTTTATCGGTCTTTAGCATGGCATTTGCCTTGGCGAGAGACTGGAAACACCCTGAACATAATGTAACTAGGTTCAGGTCGGCTTCTTCGGCTAGACAGATGTTATATGCGGCTATAGACATGCTGGATTCTAAATTTATTGATTCAATTGGTGGAGGGGCACAACACGTCATGTTAGATAAGTCAACAAGTTCAATTCCTAGTTTGGATAGAGACTTTCTTGCCGACAATTCGTAATTTGGTTGGCGAGCGGGTATCGTACAACCCAAGAATAACGCGTAGCCTGTCATTTTGCTTCCTCCTTTTGTAGCGATGTGCCAAACCTAATCGCTGATAATATCTTGTTTAACGCCTCAATACCTGTTGGTTGAAGTGGTGGCAAACCGTAGTCTGGTCTTTTCTTTTCTATAAATTTGGAAATAGGAACTATGCGCCCATTGTTCATCAACGCAGATGCAAACTCTAAGTATATATTGGGACTCTTTTGCTCTTCAAAGGCGATGTTTCTCAAGGCGTAGATTACGTCAGCTATTTCGACCTTTTGAGGGCATCGTTCTTGGCAGTTATAGCATGAGCAACAAAGCCACACAGCATCGCTGGAAATTACTTCTTCTTTTTCTCCTAAAAGCGATAGTTTGATGATTTCTCTCGGGTTAAATTGTGGATTGATCCTAGCTACTGGACAACTGCTAGCGCAGGTTCCACATTGGTAGCAATGAGTTATAGTTTTGCCACCTAAACGACTTATAACTAAGCTAGGGAAAGCCAAAGCAATTGTTTTTTCCTTTTTTACATACTCCATTCTATTTCACCTCGCCCTCTTAAGAACCTCCCATTATCTGCAGTGGACTCAACTTTTCTAATCTTCTAGTCATAAGGTGTGCAGCTTCGGTGAATTTGTCACCTTCGATAAATACCATATTAAACATCTCCAATCTCTCTGGCTCTATACCATATTCTTTCAACAATGCTCTAGCAAGTTCCACCTTCTTCTCAGCCTTCTGGCTGCCGACTTCATAGTGGCAACCATCACTTTTACATCCCACAACCATCACTCCTTGAGCACCTGCTTTGAAGGCCTCTAGAAACTGGTGAACCTGCAGAATACCTGTACAAGGAACCTTCATTACTCTTACGTTGGCTGGATACTGCATCATAGCCATACCTGAAGAATCTACGGCGGTGTGGCCACACTCTGAGCAGCAGATAACTAGAACCAAAGGCTTAGACGTTCCGTTTACGGACATAAGTGCCTTCATCTGAGCAAGCATCTGGTTTGGTCTCGAGTGCCTAAGTTCAATAGCATTAAGGGGACAAGTTCCCACGCAAACACCACATCCTTCACACAGAAGATCCGATATTTGAGCAACAAAGTGCCCTTCAGTCGTTGGCACCAAATTTATCGCGCCATAAGGACAAGTGACTGGACAGAATTCACAGTCGCCACAGTATTCTTCATTGATTATGGCAGTTCTCTGATCTTTGACTATCTTGCCAGTGGTTAAGAATTTTGCAGCCTTTATAGCTGCCGAGTGAGCGTGCAGGGAAGTTGTCGGTGCATCCTTGGGGAAGGTTGCTCCTCCGCAGAGGTATATTCCCTTCAACTTAGTCTCTGTTGGTCTCAATTTAGAGTTGTATTCCTTAAAGAAGCCGTCTTCATCCAACTCAAGCCCTAGAATCTCTGCGAGCTCTCTAGTGCTTTCAGCTGGCACCATAGCTGGAGCCAACACCACCAAGTCAGCTTCTAGTTCTAGGAATCTTTTAAGAAGGGTGTCTTCAACGTCGACAATTAGCTTATTTGTCTCTGGATCTCGGAAGACTTCAGTCGGTCTACCTTTAACAAACTTGATTCCCATCTCTCTAGCGCGTTCATAGTAATACTCATGCTCCCTTCCGGTGGTTCTTATGTCTATGTAACATATGGTAACATCTGCGTTAGGATGGGATGTTTTGATCAACATTGCGTGTTTTAAGGAGATCATGCAACAAATACTCGAGCAATATGTGTTCCATCGCCTGTCTCTTGAACCAACACACTGTATCATAACTATTTTCTTGGCAGGTTTGCAGTCTGAAGGCTTGATAATTACACCACCTGTGGGACCGAAGCCGTCAATCATCCTAGCGAGCTCAAGATGGGTTATGATATCTGGATAGTCGCTGTAGTGATACTCCTTTATGATGCTGGAATCAAACTCTTGGAAACCCGTGGCAACTATTATGCTACCCACATTTAGGGTTGTCCGCTCACTCTTCTGATCTAATTCGATGGCATCGGTGGGACAAACTTCAACGCATTTGGCACAATCGTGGAATTTGCAGGCATCTCCATCGATAACATAAACAGGCGGATGAACGTTCGGAACATTCATGTAGATAGCTTTGCGGGTTTTTAGTTTTGCATTGTATTCGTCTGGCACTTCCACTGGGCAAACAGGGGTGCACACGTCGCATCTAATACATTTCAGTTCGTTGACGTATCTTGGTTTCTTCTCTATTGTAACCTTGTAGTTTCCAGGAACCCCTTCAACATCGACAACATTTGAGTTGGTCAGTATATTCAGATTAGGAATCTTGCTGAACCCAGAACGATATACACACTTCCGTGAAGTGTGAGTAATGGTTTTCACATCTGAGACTGGAGACTGTATACAGATGGCACAATCGTCCGTTGGAAAGAATCGGCCCGCACGAGCAGCCAAGCCCCCAAGAAATGGCGCCTTTTCGACTATGTTAACTTTGAATCCCAAATCTGCCAAATCTACAGCTGCCTGCATACCGGCTATACCTCCACCTATGACCAGTGCAGATTTGAGGACTGGAAACTCAAGTTTCTCTATAGGTTCAAGAAGTTTGGCACGTTCGATTGCGGCTAGAAGCATGGCCTTGGCTTTTTCAGTGGCTTCTTTTGGTGTGTTCCGATGAGGCCAAGCGCAGTGGTCTTTGAGATCGATGACTTCCACTAAATAGGGATTAAGACCGGCCTTTTCAACTGCTTGAACGATGTTTACTTCACTTAGCTTCGGAAGACTCTCCGCAACGACAACTCTGTTTATTTTTCCATCTTTAACAGCGTCCACGATAGTTTGTAATCCTTTGCCACGCCAAAACTCACTGCTTCTCTCGACAAGAACCACGCCTGAAACTTTTTTCACATAACTGGTTAAAGCATTAAAGTCCAAGATTTCAGAGAGCTGCTTTCCACAATCAGATAGAAATACTCCAACTTTAACTTCATCCATTTTAATCCCTCATTTTCTTATCGCCTTTAACAACCGTTTTTCGTCATCGTAAATCCTAACTTCCATAGGCATATTGCCAATGGCGAAGTGGGTGGCACACGCAAAACATGGATCATAAGCTCTGAAAGCCATCTCCACCATGTTCAACAATCCGTCGCTGACCTTACCGTTGCGTATAAGACCTTTTGCAGCGTTTTTTATAGACATACAAATACCCGGTGCGTTGTGGGTTGTGGCAACAACCAAGTTGACCTTCTTGGCTAACGCCTTTTCATCCAATTTATAATGATGAATCAGAGTGCCCCTGGCAGCCTCGACTATCCCAACACCTTCACTGGGCTTTCCGGGTTTGTTCTTAATATCTGTGTTTGTTATTTCCTTATCTGTGACCAGTTCTAATGCTCGTTCGGTTGCGTACATGAGTTCTATCAGCCTAGCCCAATGAAAGGCGAGGGTGGCGTGAACGGGTTTTCCACCAAGAGTTTTGTACATCCGATCGTACTCTTTCTGTGCTATAGGCGTTGCCATACCCTCTGAAGCATTCAATCTTCCAAGAGGCCCAACCCTGTAAACGCCGCTGTCTGATCCCGCTACTAACCCCTTCCATCCAATCCTCTTTAAATAAGGCAATTTGACGTAGGTCCATGGTTCAACATGTTCTTCAATAACATCCAAATACTCTGAAGGAGCAAACTTCACAAACTCTTTTCCTTCTGGATCAACTACCCGAACTTTACCATCATAGAAGTTCACCTTGTTGTTCTTGTCAACCGTTCCCATGTAGTAGGTTCTGAGAGTGTAAGGTTCACTTTTGATCAGGTTTACATAGTCGATGTTTTTGAGAACTACGTCGCTGAAGAGTTTCAGAGAGAATTTTGCAAACTCTACGCAGCTTCTAACCATTTTTTCGATCTCTTGCCTATCCTCCTTGGACAAAGCCTTCGCAATGCCGCCTGGCAAGCATGCGCTTACTGGGTGAGTTGGTCTACCTCCAAGTATGCCTGTGATTTTTTGTCCGTAGGCTCTATGCTTTATCACCTCTTTAGCTATGTCCAAACCAACTTTTTGGATCACACCAAGAATATTTCTTTCAGCCGGAGGAGCATCAGGCCCAACAACAAAATCTGGCGCCCCAAGAAAGTAGAAATGAAGAATGTGATCGTAAATAAAATAGCCACAATACATGAGTTCTCTCAATTTTTTAGCAGTTTCCGTCGGTTCCACATTGAATGCGGCATCTAAAGCCTTTGCACCTGCCATGTGGTGGGCAACTGGGCAGACTCCACAAATTCTAGTGGTTATTATCGGTAGGTCCTCAGCTCTTCTTCCCTCACAGAACCTTTCGAAGCCTCTAAGTTCTGGAACCTGGAGGTAAGCATTTTCCACATTTCCCTCATCATTCAGAAATATCGATATCTTCCCATGACCTTCCAGCCTTGTTATGGGATCTATGGTTATCGTTTTCATTTTATCACCTTCCT
>JGI24422J19971_10000400_pt1 | contig 24072 bp, 18 predicted proteins | sample DeeMarSWOR152_54_FD_19971 | JGI IMG/M metagenome (IMG submission 19971) | reverse complement strand
CTGGCGATATAATGCAAACCCTGGGCGGGTGGACAGTGCTGGGCTATGGTACGTCACCACTACCAGCAATTAGAAACCCCTTTGAGTTCCGGCGCCACTTCAGGAAGAAGAGTACCGAGACCCACAAAGGTATACAGGCAATGGACGAGGCGATAAGCAACCTATCTCTTTCTTGTGACCCGAAAGATACCGGCAGCGCTCTTTATCTGCTTTCAGCGCCAACCAGGGACATGAATATGGACATGGTTAAGGAACTTGGCGACTACCTGAGCAGTATTGCTCCTCAGGCCATTATCAGGTATGGTGACTATCCCCGGAATGGCAGCAATCTGAAAATCACGGTTATTTTATCGCAGCTAAGTAGTGTGGAGAAGGTCAAAGGATATTATATTAGAATGCCTGACCTGATGGCTGAGCAACAGAAGAAAGAAGAGGCAAGCGAAGCCAAACTAAAAGCGCTGGTCACTGCCTCAGCATCGGTACCATCGTTATTCAGCGGGAACGGGAGCTAAACATCGAGAGTAAGAGCCCTGCTCCTTTTTGAAAACTCTCGTATATATAATAGAATAAAAGGTTCGTTAGACTCGATAATTGCCGTGCTAGCTTTAGTTAGAGCTGGCACGGTAAATTTTTTATAAAAGCCAGACTTTCTCAATCCTAAATAATTAGCTATAGTGAAAATAAAAACAAACGATTATCTTTTAATAGATAATATAATCTTCGACCAACGGCTTGAGGTAATTCTGCTAAAATGCTATAGTATGCGCAGATAATCCTTATCGCATACTGTACGTTGACTATATAAATTGATTTCGATTCTGGGGAAGTGTCGGAACTGGCAGACGAGCATGACTTAGGATCATGTGCCGCAAGGCATGGGGGTTCGAGTCCCCCCTTCCCCACCAGGGGTATCAATAGGCAGAACTCCTACTGATTGTTTTCTTTTCCCATCTGGTGGCATCGGTAAGTTATAGTATATTGTAGCTCTATCTCTGTTGATGATAATACGCTTAACGAATGAACGCAGTAGAGTTTTACTCTCGGTAAAACCGGTTTCTACCAATAGGCTTCCCAGGTCTTGAGCATAAGACCTCACCGTTTCAATATCTATATGGTCTGCACCTTGAAGCACTGTTTCTGCTTCCACCTGAACTCTAGCCTTACTCAGTTCATCGTGCCTGATCCTTAATTCCTTAATCCTTGGTGCCAAGTCATCAAGGCTAATCTTCCCTATTTCCAGCGCATCGTATAATTTCGATAGCCTGAGTCCAACGTCGTTCAGCTCAGCATCAATTATATCCATTTTATCCTTAAGTACAATATAGGCTGAATCAAGTTCTTCGTTCACCAGTTTTACCAGTTCCTCGAGACATTCTTGAGTTAACACTCGCTCTTTTATTTGATCGATTACCAGGTGCTCAAGCTTGTCCTTAGGTAGCGCTCTAGCATTGCAGGCGTCCTTTCCCTGCTTATGACTCTTGTTGCACATGTAATAATAGTACCGGTGAGATTTGGCACTACGACCAATCATCGCCTGCCCACAAGAACAAAAGAGTATTCCACTCAATAGGTAGAAACTGGGTACCGTACGAGGATGAACAGCTTGAGGTGCATTAGAAGACATCTTCTTCTGTACTGCTTGGAATATTCTATTATCAATTAATGCTGGCCAAGCATTCTCAATTCTAACTGGAGGCTCACCACTGTGTATTGCTGGATGACCTGGTCTTCCTGCCCAAACGAGGGTACCATTATAAGCTTCATTAGTCAGGACCTTATGAATCGATGTCTTTCCCCATCGCTGCCCAGTGCTAGTGCGAAATCCTTCCTTATTAAGGATTTTAGCGATTTCTTTGCAACCTGTCCCATTGAGTGCTATATCAAATATCCTGCGAATTATCTGTACGGCAAGAGATCCGTCGAGCTCTGGCTCCAGTCTGTATCTAGTCTTATTGCCATCGATTACCGCTACCTTTCGAAGGCCATATGGTGGCTTATTGCCACTGTAGAAACCACGTTCAGCATTTTCCCTCATTCCTCTTTTAATGTCCGCTCCCATGTTCTCACTATAAAATTCATCAATAGTCTCAATCATTCCTTCAAGCAAGTGGCCAGACGGGCTATCATCCAATGGCTCATTAATAGAGATGACCTTGATTCCTCGATCCCGCAGCAGCTTCTTATATGTAATAGAATCAACACGACTGCGGGCAAAACGATTCAACTTCCATACCAGAATAGCTTCAAATGGTGGTCGTTTCACTTTAGCAAGAGACACCATCTCCCTAAAAGCTGGCCTAGCAGCAGTACGACCGCTTTCAGCCTCGTCAACGAATTCCCTAACAATCTGATATCCATACTTAACGGCATATTCTCTCAATGCTCTGAGCTGGGCAGAGATTGAGAGGTCAACATCTTGGCTGTCTGATGAGACCCGAGCGTAAATGGCTACGTTCATTTTCTTCCTCCTTTCCTTAAATTATTTGACTCGGATTTAAATAGGACAGTATCTGCATTTTCCGGGTACCACTCTTCTTAGCTTGATAAGGTCAAGCTCATCACGCAATATACGTTTTACTTTTTCAAGCTCTGACCAGAACCGACTCAATTCACTAAATTCTTCCCAAGCTGAAGCTTCACTGAGAATCTCATCAGCCAGTCTAACGGAGTCTGATTTATTGTTGTCAGATATCTTGTGAAAGTCGAAATTCTCGAGAACCTCAGGCTGTCCTAGCGCAGCATCTCTGATATGCGAACTGAGAGCTTCAATCATTCTTACACTCAGCCCTACTTCTCGATGCGGTCTATGAAATATTGACATTGATTTAGCTTCAACCTGTTTTTCCACCTGATTATTTAGTATCTGCTCTAGCCGCGTCCTTTCGTGGAGTAGGTGCTCCCATTTATCGAAATTCTTCCACATTGCTGACCGGGGAAGGTGTTGACGTAAAGCAAACCAAAAAGGATTCGCTTTAAGTGTAACGATATTGCCTCTATCACTATTGAGCTGCCTCTCTAGCTTCAGCGCAAAGGCAACTAAGTCCTTATAGTGCTGTCCAATGGCATCTCTTAGCACCATTAATCTTGCTTCACGTACTTCTATTTCGCGTCGCGCTAGATCAATATGCTTGCGTACTGTACGTATATCAGCTTTATCTTTTTCAGCAATCTGGCGGGGAGATTCTCTATGTTGCGAAAAACGCTGAAACCATTCTTGCCGTGTCTCTGGCAGAATTTTTGCTTTTCTAATTTTTCTTGCCATTTATCTCCTACCTCAAATACCTTTAATGTATTTATCTGCAATTATACTATGCGTAATAAGTGTTATCAAGTATCATTTTATGCATTTACACTAGATATTAAATGTATTATATATGATTATGTTACTAATAACAAGACAAACAAGCGTTATATCATGTCAAAAGAGACAACGAGAGCGAACTACCCTGCTGAAGGCCTTGTTTTATTGGCTCGGCTTATTGCCCGGCGCTGTATTAAGCGAAGAACCGAGCTTGGTTCAGCAAACGGAAAAACGATACCCGAGAACAATAGGTCTCTAATTAACTTCAATAAACACCGTAGGGTCCGTAGGAGAAAATTTTCAGCACGTGAAGAGTAGCAGAATATCTCTAGACTCAAAATATTCAAGTGATCCCGAGCTTTTAAGATTTTACATGAAAAAGCTTCTGGAACCGGGATGGGCTGGAGAATTGAGTCCTGAAGAGCTTGCATATATAAAACGTCAACTAAAACAGTCGCCCTCTCTTAAAAGGCGCTGGGGATTCCGACCATCGGCTAAGAGATTTCCAGAAAACAAAATACGTGTAATAGCCAGGGATGGTATCTCATAAAATGACAAACCAGTTTTAGCTTCAGCTGTCAAGAAAAGAATCTCCTCTGAATAATATACTCTTCAAGAAGAGTTTTATCCCTCATAACCAGCTTGAAAACCGCCTTATAAAATGTTACAAAGCGACCAGTTATTTAAATTTACTAAATTTTCAGTGAATAAACAAGCGTATAACTTACGAGGCTGTCGAAAAACCTCCCAATTTAAGCCTTTTCGAAGCTAGCCGTCTGAACAGTCCAAAGCTAGGCTATAAGTTTTTCGACAGGCTCATTAATTATACACACACAGTGCGGACTAAAGTTCAACATTTTGATGAAACGGTACCCTAATTACATTAGCAGATGTTTAGTGACTTTTATATAATCGATAGTACACAATAAATTCATTCGATTTACATTAAATAATATATTGAATAAGAATTGTTGGTATGATTGTTTATTAATTACATAAGTAAAGGGCTAACTCCATCAAAGCGGGGGGAGGTGATAGTAGCGACTTAACGATTATAGTGCTGGGGAGGTCGAGAGGCCGTTTTTTTAGATTAATATAAAATAAAAAGTAAATGAGGAGAGCATAGTATGGCAAATATCACAGGTAAGGCAATGGTTAACTTTGGGGTTGGTATACCATGGGAGATGAAAGAGTACCCTGTTACTGATCCAGAGCCTGGTGCTATAGTAACCAAGATAACGATGAGTTCTATATGTGGCTCGGATATCCATGGGTATGTAGGGGACTTTGGACCAGCGACAGGCCAGAAAGGACCACCAAGAATCGGTGGCCACGAGTTCGTGGGTAAAGTATACAAGTTAGGTTCTAATGTTAAGNCCGATACTACCGGCCAGCCGCTTAAAGAAGGCGACCGTGTTGTATGGTGTTATTACCTGGCATGCGGGAGATGTCCAGCCTGCATTAATGACATGGCTCCATGTCCTAACAGGCACGCTCACGGGGTACGGAGTTCTGATGATTACCCCCACTTCAAGGGTGCTTTTGCTGAATACTACTACCTTAGTCCGGGCCAGTGGATATACAAGGTCCCGGATACACTTCCCGACGAATCGGTAGTATTTGTTGATTGTGCGGCGTCTACCGTAACTTACGCATTGAGCAAGGTGTGTTTCCCTTTTGGAGCCAAGGCTGTCATACAGGGGGCCGGGGGGTTGGGGCTCAGCGCCGCCCCTATAGTCAAGGATATGGGGGTAGACCCGCTAATAGTCATTGATAAGATACCTGCCAGGTTAGAGCTAGCCAAGACCTTCGGTGCCGATTACACCGTCGACTACAACGAATATCCTACGCCTGAGGCGAGAATCGAAAGGGTCAGAGAGCTCACCGGAGGTAGCGGTGTGGACTTGGTTTTAGAGGTTGTGGCTTCAGATCCCACTGTGGTGCCAGAGGGGCTCGAAATGCTCAGCCTGGGGGGAACCTATTTAACTGTTGGTCTGGTAGGCCCATTTTCCGCTACTCTAGGAATGGGTCCGTTCATCAATAAAGGCATCAAGTTGATTGGCTCAGCGAATTATAGAGCCTGGACCATTCCCAAGGTACTGGAGTTTATGGAGAGAACCAAGGACAAGTATCCCTTCGATAAGATAATTTCTCACAAGTTCAAACTGCCGGACGTAGAGGAGGCTTATAAGCAGCAAATAGCTGGTAAGGTAGTGAGGGCAGGTATTGTACTAGATTAAGTCTCCGATAAGGTTGTGTAGATTCAGCGTTTGTGATGGATGAGATAAGAGGAGGTCAACACCCCCGAATAAAGGCGTAATTTAAATGTGTTAAGGTTTCACGTGGGAGAAATGTCAAGAACTAGTGCCACGCCTTGATTATCTTAGAGATAGTGTGACAGAACAGGCTGCTAAGAACAAGCAGGCTATAACCCAGTTTCTGGTTGACAAGGTAACAATCAACAGTAATAGTGAAGTTAGTATATATCTAGCCATCCCCAAGCTAGAATCGGTTGATGATTATTGTATGTCACCACCAAGATGGTAAATATTGCACACTTCGTCACATTGCTTAATACTGAATAAAAGAATATAATGACATTCACCTGAATAGGTGCCTAGGCTTTTAGCTACTCACTCTCCAGGTTACATAGCGTTAATTCTTTATTAAAAAGTGGTTTAGCTATCTCGGCGGGTCATAAATAGATACAAGAAAATTTCTATTTAAGAAAAGGGAATATCCTATGAGACGATTAGCGGTTGACACTGGTGGAACATTTACAGATATTGTCTATATCGACGATGACACTATGCAGATAGTGGTGGACAAGGTGTCAACCACGCCGTGGGACCTTGGTCTTGGGGTCTTAGAAGCAATCAGAAAGATTAAAGTAGACATGTCCGGAGTGGCGCTGTTTATCCATGGAACAACAGTTGGACTGAATACAATCGCACAACGGACAGGTGCCAGGGTGGGCCTGATAACCACTCGAGGGTTTACCGATGTTCTGGAGATGACCCGAAGCAGTCGGAAAGAGGTGTATAACTATTTGTGGAAAAAACCAAAACCATTGGTGCCCAGGCACCTGCGGCGGGGGGTAAACGAACGGACCAACCATCTGGCAGAAATAATGGAAAAGCTCGACGAAAATGAAGTGAAGAAAACTGTAATGAAAATGAGAGAGGACGGGGTTGAGTCCATCGCCGTCTGCCTACTGCATTCTTACGCCAATCCGGAAAACGAGCAAAGAATAGGGGAAATCATCAATGAGGTCTGGCCTGAAATGAGCGTTTCACTCAGTCACCAGGTAGCCAGAGAAATTGGCGAGAACATAAGGTCCAATACCACTGTTATCAGTGCCTATATGGGAAAGGCCATCTCGGGATATGTCAGCCGACTGAGCGAGAGCCTGAAAGATATGGGATTCAGCGGGCAGCTATTAATATTAGGTCCCAGCGGAGTTCTGGGTATTGAGGCGGCCAGAGAAAGACCCCTTTACAGCCTTGCGTCTGGACCGGTAGGTGGCGCGGCTGGTGCTGCCTACCTGGCTGGTCTCTGCGACGTTAAAGATGTGGTGACCATGGATGTCGGCGGCACCAGCTTTGATGTCTCCATAATCAAAGATGGCGCAAACGTAGAAAGGCATGAGTCAGAACTAATGGGCTATCCGGTACTCATGGCAGGTATAGAAATACTCAGCATCGGAGCGGGTGGGGGTAGCATTGCCAGGGTCGACGCTGCTGGACTATTAACGGTGGGGCCGGAGAGTGCCGGTGCCAATCCTGGCCCTATGGCCTATGGACTGGGAGGGACTGAGCCTACAGTCACCGATGCCGCCCTAGTCAATGGTCTGATAAACCCCGATTATTTTGTCGGCGGCGAAGTACGTCTCGATATAGACCTGGCTAAAAAGGGGGTTAGCAGCATTGCCGAGAAGCTTGGTATAAGCCTGAATAAGGCTGCTGATGGTATACTGACTGTTGCCAGAAACAACATGACCATCGCCACTACGGAAATACTAATAGGAAAGGGCTACGATCCGAGGGACTTTACCATAATGGCCTTTGGAGGTGGCGGCGGCATCTTTGCCGGAGCCATAGCCAAAGATATGTCCGTCTCACGCATAATTGTTCCGCCTGACCCCGGAGTTTTTTGCGCCCGGGGAATACTGACCATGAACCTTGTTCACACCTACGCCCGGGCATATGCCCGGTCAATGCATAAGCTGGACATTCAAGAGCTTGAGGATATCTACAAAGACATGGAAAAGAGCGCCTTTGAGGTACTTACCGCCGAAGGCATGTCTCAGGATGAAATAGAGTTCGCCCGGTCTCTGGATATGGGTTACCAGGGCCAGCATTACCATGTTGAAACACCGGTACCTGGTGGTAAATTGACTGAAAATTCCAGGGCAGAAATCGGGGCTTCTTTCGAATTTCTCCATGAAACCAGGTATGGACATCGTATTGCCGCCTCTTTGACGACTGCCAATGTCAGGTTAAAGGCGACAGGTAAAATTAAGGATGTGCCGCTGGCTGAAGTCAAACAGGGTAAGGAGATACCACCGAGTGCCATAAAGCCAGAGAGAAAGGTATATCTTGACGGCGGGTTTGTCGATGCTCAGATTTATGAGAGAGCCGGGCTGACTTATGGAAATACTATTATCGGTCCGGCGATAGTAGAAGAGCCGTTTCATACCACGGTTGTCATGCCGGGGCAAAAACTGCAGTTGGACAGGCTGGGTAATCTGATTATTCATACGGGAGGTGCTTAAATGCCGAAAGTGGACCCCATTACATTTGCGGTGGTTCGAAACAGGTTAATCTCGATAGCCAACGGGATGATAGAGACAGCCGCCCATTGCGGTGTTTCTTCTTTCCTCAGTACGATAATGGACTGCTCCTTTGCCATCCTTGATGCTGATGCAGGCATTATTGCACAATCGGAAAAAGGTATCCTTCTCTTTCTGAGTAGCTCGAGTCCTGCCACCAGGAGCTGCATAGACTTCATTGGTAAAAAGAACATTGAGCCCGGGGACGTAATTATCTGTACAGTGCCTGAGTTTACCGGTAATCATACCTCGGATGCCGTGCTGTTTACTCCTATTTTCTTCAGGGATAGTCTATTTGGTTATGCCACCACCAAGGCGCACTGGCAGGACGTTGGCGCTAAAAACACCTACCCTACCGACGCAATTAACATCTATGAGGAAGGCCTGCGTATACCCCCGGTGAAGCTGTACCAGAGGGGTAAGCTGCAATCTGAGATTCTGGAAATTATTAAATGGAACTCAAGAGCTCCGGAGCTGGTATGGGGAGATATTCAAGCCCAGGTTGCCGGCTGCCATTTTGGTGAAAAGCAGGTCACGGAACTGCTGGATAAATATGGTGTTGAGACGATAGATGCGTGTATTCAGGATATGTATGACCATAGCGAACGCATCACCCGGCTGGCTATCGAAAAGATACCTGACGGCACCTGGGCGGCCGAGGATTATATAGACAGCAATGGGATTGACCTAGATAAACCTATTAAAACCAAGGTAACAGTAACGATAAAAGGAAGTGATATCACCATAGATTTTACCGGCTCGGACCCGGAGCAAAGAGGTCCCATGAACGGCTTGTGGGTTACTACCCTGTCTGCGGCAAGGATGGCGGTAAAGGCATTAACTAATCCTGAACTACCGGCCAACGAAGGATCCAACAGGCCTATCACCGTAATAGCTCCTAAAGGTTGCGTTTATAATGCCGGTCCCAACGCGCCATGCTTTCTATGCGGTAACGTAGCGTCGACCATACTGGAACTCGTCAACAAAGCACTGTATAAGGTCCTCCCGGAAAGAATACCGGCCTGTTCTGGTGGTGACGTATGCGGTATGGGATTTTTCGGAGTGGACCTGAGTACAGGGAGGCACTGGGCAACCCTCTCCAGCGCTGCCATCGGGAACGGGGCCGACCTCTTTTCAGATGGAGATAATTGCACGGCTCATCATTCCATTGCCGGTGGAGGCAGCGGTCAGGGAGGGTCGTTGGAGCTGACGGAATCAACATTTCCTCTATTTGTGGAAAGTTATCAGCTTGTACAGGACAGCGGCGGCGCTGGAAAACTGCGGGGCGGCCTGGGTTCGAGGCTTCAAATTCGGCTCCTTTCACCGGCCACGCTTTTTGCCTTTGTCGAAAAGGGAAAGGCGCCACACTGGGGTATCGATGGCGGGAAAGACGGCCTCAGAAACTACTCGATAATTAAGCCAAAAGGTGAAAGAGAATTCGAGGTACTGAAGACTTCAGGCATGCAACTGACCAAAGGTACTGTGGTGGTAGCTATTGCTGGTGGCGGAGGTGGCTACGGGAATCCGCTGGAACGAGATGTCGAAGCAATACACCGGGATGTCATCAACGGTTACGTTTCGGTTGAACATGCCCGGCAGGATTACGGTGTAGTTATCGACCCGCAATCATTTGAGNTTAACGATGAGGCCACANAAAATTTACGGAGTAATTTATTGATACAGAAGAGCGCTAGCTAAATCTTCAGGGACATATTAATATGCCATAGTTGAATTGTAATCCTCGGTTCGATCCTCATCCATGAATTTCGAATGCAAGAATTGTTGGTTAAGCTACTGGATGCATCTTTCTGAAATATTAGCAAGAGCAGGTTGTACCCCAGATCGTAAATTTTACTGTGCGCATTACAGAAAGGACATGAAGACTGAGGTTGGGTAATAGAAGTCGTTTTCACGTCCATATTTACCTTAGGGTCTTGAAGGTCAGTGCCTTGCACAGAGCTTCCTATATGTGCCGTAATTTGTATACGGATAAGGGATTGGTTAGTTGCGCTCTTGACAAACTGTTAAAAATAAGTATAATTAAGTTCCAACATATGGAAGAAACTTGAGAGCAATAGAATTATAGTGCTGGTGTAGAGGTAAAGGACGATGTGAAAGGGCACTGGAACCGCCAGGCAATATGGCGGTAGATAGTGCCCTTTTCTTATTTGAGAGCGTTAATAATTATGAAGAAACCTTAAAGCCGTGGATTATCAAAATACAATCAGGCTTTGTGTATAAGGCATACCATAGCGGCTTCAAATTATAGAACAGGTTTGATGAACAGCTTTATGAAGATATACAAGAGATAGCATAAAGAAAGGTAACAGAAGAAGTCGAAACAAGCTAAGCTTGAAGTAAGATGGCTGGCCCTGTCAGGGGAACCAGGGTGCTGCAGGTCTTGCTTTTTCAACCTAGCAACTTAATTATGCCTCCTCTCTCCTCTCGAGTCCGGAGCCCCGGGGGTAATCGGGCTTAGTGGCAGGACCAGCTAAAGAGGTGATGCCTATTGAAAATAGACGAGACGGAAAGACCGATTGACATAGATTTATCAAATTAAAGGAGGCACTCTTATGATGATAGCTGTTATCGGTGCGGGAGCCATTGGCAGTGTAATCGGTGGTCTTTTGTCTAAAGCTGGAGAAGATGTCACTCTAATAGGTCGGAAACCTCATGTTGATGCCGTAAACCGGAACGGGTTAGTCCTTGAGGGAGAATCCGGGAGAAACGTAATTAAGGTTAAGGCTGCGGAGAATCTTGATTTCAAACCGGATTTAGTTTTAATAACTGTAAAGGCCCAGGATGTCGAGTCTTCAGTCAGGAAAGTGCAGTCATTTCTATCTGGCACTCGGGTAGTTACCATGCAAAACGGGATTCGGAGTGATGACCAGGCAGCTGGGCTTTTGGGAAGAGAGAATATCATCAGCAGCGTTGTTACATTTAATGGTCAGTTCCTTGAACCGGGTAAAGCATCATACTCTATTCCTTTCAGCAAAACGGCTCTCCTGATAGGAGAGCCCTTCGGCAACAAAGGGAACCGATTACAGACTCTTTCAGCATTACTCAATAAGGCAATAGGTACGGATATAAGTGAAGATATTCGTGCTGCGCACTGGACCAAGCTCATTTGGAATCTGCAGACGCCTGTCCCGGCCGTTACCGGATTGTCGTATCAGGATAGCTATCAATACCCAAACGCCAGAGAATTAACCATCAACCTATTGAAAGAAGGTTTGAAGGTCATCAAAGCAGCCGGAATTAAGACCGCGGACGTACCGGGTTTCCCGATGGAACCGATAGAAACAATGGCTAGAGAATCACTGCCAATAGCATCAAGCCTGCTAAAAAAGATAGCCGAATCCCTGGGCAAAGTACCGGTGCTCGGTTCCACCCTGCAGAGTATCAAGAGAGGAACAAGCACAGAAGTTGATTACTTGAATGGGGAAATCGTGAACTTGGGGAAGAAGATGGGAATTCCAACCCCGGTTAATTCTATAATAGTTGGACTGGTTCATCAAGTAGAGACTACGGGGAAATTCCTGACTATAGACGAGCTTGCTCAAAGATTAAGCTAGACCCTCAATTTGAATAATAGAGGTAGTAATTTGATTACTAAGTAATGTCACGAAATAGTATTTTGTGACATATATAAAAGCCCCTTTTTTATGATGTGACTGATTTACACGCTTCAAAACTTTTTGATCTGAGTATATTTTTCGCTTTCGCTTACTACATAGAGCACGGATATCTTAATCTTATGTGATTTCTAGTCTCCCTGTACCAATTGATAACTACACTACTTTAGGCATAAGCAGGTATGAATCATAGTCACCGCCGGTATGAATAATATGATAACCCTCGTTACGGGTTACTGGATCGGGTAGATTCATACCACCGGGTGGACCTTGCCGAAACCGACTCAATACGTTGTATCCGGCTATAATAAGCTGGAGTTTTTCACCTTTATGCCAGCGCATTCCCATGGGGCGGATTTCAATATCCACCGGAACTGGCTGGCCGGGGGTGAGAAGTTCCTCCTTATCATGAGGATGATACGGAAACCACGGAGTCGATCGTGAAGTATCCAGTTTCCTGTGAGATGCCCGTAATCGGCCATCTGGACCGATGAAGCCATATCCTCCCGGTACAGGTTTGTTATCAGCATCCAGCTTTTGCAGCAGCACGAATATATCGGCATCATCTGAGACATCGGTTTCAATCCATAGATGCAGGCTGACGTACCCAGCAAACTCTGTATCTTCTTTAAATTCAACAGTAAACGTCACCTCGCTTTGATTATCATCCGCTTTATACTGTGCCACTGACTCATTCACAATTGGATTTGGAGAAAGGATGTTATTAGAGGCGTCCAGATAATACTTCTCATACCTGGTTCGGGTTAACGGCCATTCTTCTTCGGGACGGTTAACCTGATCGGTACCTCCAGGGTCCAAGATCGAAAGTCGTACCCTTGGAGTGTTTTCCCAGCCGTTATGCTCATCTTTCAGAAAATAATCAAAGAAACGTCGAAGGTCCTCTGTGTACTCATAATAGTCGGGCCACTCCCCGGTATTGTGTACCCGCAGCCATTTCTCCCTGGAAGATATACGGCGGAATGCGTCTATAGTATGGTGCCCTCCCCAGCTTGCCACAATATAGGCAGGGACTGAAATATCCTCAAGCTCAGGAGCTTTATCCTTCCAGTATGCGTTCATTAAAGGATATTTTTCAGCCATAGCGGTCATGTCTTCTATACGGTTCATGCCTATCTGGGTGCTTGTATTGAAATTATTGAAGGCTGTGTCCACTATGCCGCCACGCAGGACATCATAACGATACAGATCGATATGGCCTTCCCACGGAGCGATGGCAGCCAGGTGGGACAGATTTTGTGCAGCAACATACCATTGAATTATCCCCAGCCAGGAATTTCCCGACATGGCGACTTTTCCATTACACCAGTCCTGAGAAGCTGTCCACTGGATGAAGTCATTACAGTCATTGGCGGAGGTGGTACCCCACATATAGATATCTCCTTCGGAGAAAAATGAACCCCGGGCATCCACGTTAATCACGGCATAGCCGTGATTGCACCAGTAGGCAGGATCGGGGCCTTCGAATTTCTGTAAACCGGAAACTGCGCTAGGATCTACACCAGGAGGGGCTTGCTGGGGAATAGTTTTTCCATAAGGACTCCAGCTTAAGATTGCAGGTACGTTTTCATGGCCGGCAGGAAGGAAAATGTCAGCATATATCGTCGTTCCGTCCCGCATTTTTACACCGACATCACGATGCCGGGAAATATCGCAGGGTAACGCGATACCACCCTCGATAAAAGTAGTTCCTTTCCTGAGAACGGATACCCCAGGTTTGAACTCTATCCTGGAAGTCGTCTGCAGTTCGATACCGCGATTTTTCGTATCAAGCGGTTGAACCTTACGAAAAGCAACTTCGATAGATTCGGTACCGAATCGTAGCGTTTCATACGAGATTTCTCCGGCCATTTTTTATCTCCCTTTTATTAGCTTTCTTCAGGTAGTTCAGGATATTATCCCAGTGTTTTAATGTATTCGAGGGCACTTCTTGCCGCGATACGACCGGTACTTAAGGAAAATCCCATGGCGTTACCGGGTAGTATATTAGGATATATATCTTTATACAGGTTGCAGACCATATCCCCACCGGCAGCATAAAGCCCGGGAATCACCGAGAAATCCTTGGTGAGAACCTCAGTCCTGTAATTGACCTTTACCCCCTCCGGAGTTCCCGTGCTGCCCATACTCCTGCTGGCATAGAATCTCGGGCGTTTTACCGGTTTGAGGTATCTTGCCTTTTTATTGAAAAGAGTGTCACGTCCTGTTTCGCAGCACCTGTTATATTCCTCTACGGTCTTTCTCAGCCCGTCTTTATCGATACCGGTCTTTTCAGCAAGTTCTTCGATAGTATCAGCCACGAATACCATATTAGAACCTTTTTCGATTATCTTTGCTATTTCAGCTTCAAACTCTTTCCGGTCGACTGTTGTTGAAGGTGTTCCTGCCTGCGCAATACCGAAACCCATGGGGAAATCTAGCCCATTCTGGATAAAATAATCTTTCGTGTCTTCATCGTAGATCCGGAAAGCACACCGGTCTTTTTGAAGCGCAACGGCATTTCCGCCAAAGGGAGTAGTAATTGCTACTTCTTCATTCATAAACCGCTCACCGAACAGGTTTACCATGAGATGTGGGTGGCCGAATGATCCGGTGACGGGACTTGTCAGATTAGCGGCTGAAGCTTTATGGTCACCGCCGAATGGCGGCGGCATGGTACCTTCGGTAGTATCTGCCCCAACCTCTTTCGCCATCCTGATCCCTTCTCCGACCAGACCTGGAATCCCGAACGGAGCCCGGTGATGACCGCCGAAGCCGCCGGTGGCCAGAATGACCGCCTTGAAGTTTACCCGAACGATTTCTCCTTCACTGTCTTCGGCTTCAACTCCGGTAATTCGATCATCTTCCTTAATAAGTTTTTTTGCCGGCGTCTTTAGCAGTATTTGAACTCCGAGTTCTCTGGCTTTTTCTTCGAGTTTACGCATCATAGTCGCAGCACCACCCAGACCCGGCTGGGGAGGATTCGGTTTGACGATATGTGCCGTATAGTACCCGCCCGGACCATGAGATGTCAGGTCGGTAAATTCTACCCCCATATCCTCAAACCATTCCATGGTTTCCGTAGACATGTCTATCAGTGTTTTCACAAGACGGGCATCCACTGACCACTGCATAAAATCCATATATACCCGGAAAGCTTCTTCCTTGGTCAGCGAGTATTGCTTGATTCGCTGGAGTCTGCTTTCGACACAGAATAACTGGTTTGCCCTGAGAGCCGTACCTCCGGTGTGATTTGTTTTTTCAAGAGCGATGACACTCGCTCCACCTTCAGCAGCCGTGACCGCCGCTGCTAGCCCGGCTGTCCCAGCAGAGAGAACTGCTATATCTGAGTGATACTGTTTCATTTCGATCCTCCTTTTCTCTCAGGTTTAAGGTATTTGCCCCAGGCGTTATACTGCTTTATTTGTTCCTGTGTTTCTGGCATTTCAAGTTGAGGTCCTTCTTCTGTACGATGCCTCATAATCCACTCCATATGGTGACGCTCTTTGGCAGCAGAGAACCGGGGATTTTGAATATCGTCCGCATTCCAGGCAACCTGATATTTACCTCCTTCATAGGATACCTGCCCATGTACCTGGCAGGTAGGGCACATTATATCAGGAAGTCCCTTCTCAAGATAGAAAACATTGCAGTGACAGACCGGACAGGAGATGGGAGAGTCATCTCCCACATATTTAACTTTATCGAATGGCAGCTTCATCGCTTTCGCCAGGTTATGTCCGAGCAGTCGGCTTCTATCTATTGCCCACTGGTTATCAGGTGTCAGGGCAGCACCTATATCAGCACAATGGTTTATCTGTACCTGGTCAATAATAGTTGAAAAGTGCTGTAGTAATATATGAATTGTAGGTAAACCGAGACTGGTCCAGCCATCATATCCTGAGCCGCCCACTGATATAGCAGCAGACAGTTTTCTCCGTTCATGGACAATCGGGTTTCGCATAAAAAAGTGATTTATTTTCTCACTTGCACAGATCAATGAACCCGGTGCCCTGAGATGATATACCGGAGCAGCAATGATCAGGGCAGATTCGCCAAGCATTATATTTTCAAAAAGCCAGTCAGTATCATCATGAGGGCATGTCTGGTTACTGAAACAGGCCCCGCAACTCGTGCATGGCAGGATCTTCATGTCCATCGACCGGATGATTTCCGACTCTACTTCGTCCTCTTCCGCAGCCATCAGCGCCGCTTTTAAAAAAGCCTCACAATTACCATTTTTTCTTCCGAAAGACAACCCGATTATTTTCTTCATCTTTATCCTCCATTTTCTGTTTATTTATGAGGGTTTAATCCCTGCATTCATTCTAAAATAAAATTTTGCTGCTTACAATAGCATCTAATTTATTGGTAGAATTTAGCTTTCAATCCTAGTATTATAATTACGCCCCCAAGAGGGTGTAAGATCCTCTTAGAAAGTCCACCAGTTTCCTCATTCACATACGCTCTATTTTCTACCTATTCAGAGAATTATAAAAAAGTTCGGTTAATTCCACGCTTACATCTTACACATAAAACAAACAAGTAGAAAGTGAAGTAACAATCTTGCATTTTGTCAATTATGGCTTTTTGTTCAGTTGTCGGGCTGTAAGAAGACACATTGACAGCCCAGGTACCATGGATGTAGTATCGGTAACAAGAGAGAAAAGGACCAGGATGTTTCATTGTGAGTTGAAATGGGAAACGTTGGCTAAGTAGGAAGCTTCTCCATGAATAAAGGGCAAATAACACTTCTGATCATCGGTATCATTGGACTGCTAGTGTCCATTGGTATGTTGGCTGGTGGAGGGGCACTTCTATGGGTAGATAACACAATCAAGGATAGTGACGGGTTCTACTGNACACGAACTATTCGGATTGAGAAGGACTCCTATGCCATCGTTGCTGGGCCCGACAACATTGACATGCAAGGAGTATGGGATTGGCCATGGAAATATGATTATGGTGATCTGGGCGACTTGACCGCTTTCAGGGTAGAAGGTTCAAGCAACAACCCTTCGAATCAGATCTTCATGGGGGTAGCGACAACATCAGAGATCGATGACTACTTGAGTGGTGCCGAGCTTGATGAGATGGCAAGCTTACACATAATTCCTAGCAGTGTGGATTATCGAAATCACCCTGGCAGTGCTGTACCCGGAGATCCCACGTCGCAGACCTTCTGGACTAAATCAACTCACGGCACTGGCTCCCAACTTCTCGAGTGGGAGTTTATTGAGCCAGCTGGCTATTCGCTGGTGCTCATGAACGGTGACGGGTCTGCCGGCATTGATATGAGTATCGTACTTGGGGCGAAAACCCACCTAATTGAAGGCGCGGTGGAGTTTTTTATCTTTGGAGGTGTGTTCCTGTTTCTGGGTATCTTATTGATTTACCTTTCGGTGAGGAGGTGGGGCTATGTACCCTCAAAGTCTCCTGAAGCACCTCTGTCAACAGAGAATAAAGGGGGAAAAACCATATGAGTAAGTTATTTCTTGAGCTTCGAAAAGGCTCCAATTGGTAGGTTTTTCGACAGCCTCTTACATTATATGCATAATACATAGCATGAGATAGTCTACAAGCAGATATAAAATTCCCTCAGTCACATTTATGACATTGTATTTTGTTAAGGTATATGCTATAAATGAGTTAGTTACACTACTAGGGGTGCTCAAAGCTGAGAGGCAGTTAATGCCAACCCTTTGAACCTGATCTCGATAATACGAGCGTAGGGAAAAGTAGTAATAGAGACCAAGGGTGAAGGAAGTTAAGCTTGAGCCCTTGGTTTTATTATTTTCTTGTGATGCTGCTTATCAGTTTAGGGTTAATTGGGGGTTTATAAGAAATATGCCCGAAGATATTACGTCTGTAAACTATAATAAAATCAGCCGGATCTATGACATCAGCAGGGTAGTCAATACCGAAACCAAAGAGAAACTCATACGATTACTTCATATAGTTAATGACTCAGTGATTCTCGATATGGGCTGTGGTACTGGTAACTATACATATGCTTTACGACGAGTGGCGAAAAATGTCATCGGGATAGACTTATCTCAAAGTATGCTTGAGCAGGCACGAGCTAAGTTTAGTAAGTTACCACTAATCTGTGGGGATGTGACGAGTATCCCCTTCAAGTCAGAAACCTTTGATGGTGCATTCGCTATCCAAGTGCTACACCACGTAAAAGAGAAGGAGCTGTTCCTGAGGGAAGCATATCGAATTCTACGTAAACAAGCCTCCGTTGCTGTACATGCGTGCTCCCATCAACAAATGCGAGCATTCTGGTTCTATCATTACTTTCCCAGGGGGCTCGTGGTAGACCTAGAGCGAATGCCTGATTCTACGGAGGTTGCATCACTTCTCGAAAAAGTGGGCTTCTCAAATGTTGGCATTGAGATCTGCTATCACGATGTCGTTGTAGCTGATGAGACACCAGAACGTTATCTGGATAAAGATTACCGTAACAGTATTTCTACTTTCGCTTTTTTAACTGAGGAGGAAATAGAGAAGGGATGCGAGAAGATACGGCGGGACATTGCCTCTGGTGCTGTGGAAAGCATCGTTCAAAAGTCCGAAACCAAAGTGGCAAACGACGTTGGTGGCTCATCTATCATCTATGGACGAAAAAGTAATCTTTTGTGGCGATGAAGATATTCGTGATAAGGTAACAATAGTAAATATATAGAAGTTACGACACATGTGTGGAAATGGGACAGATTAAAGTAGTAAGCATAGACATATTTGGGACATTGGTAGATCCTGATGGTAAAAAGCCCCCTTTTTGGCTACTAATTCTAGGAGACACATACACCAATGAGTTAGCAAACAAATACAGGGCAGATTTTTTAAACTCGCTATATCAATACTTGAAAAATGCGGCGGCTCTGGAAAAGCAGTTTTTGTCCTTGAAGGCACTCTTTGAAATTTGTTTCTCTAAGCTTTTTGGCCAGATTGGTCTTGATTATAACGTCAAGGAAGCGACACAATTATTGGTTTATTATCACCTTCATAGCCCCCTGTATAATGATTCCATGTTGTTTCTGAATTCAGTGGGAAAGAAATATCCAATATGTCTGGCTAGTGATATGGATGATGATATGATTGGAACACTGAAGCAAATGTATACTTTTGATCATATTTTTACATCTGAACAGTTACGCTTATACAAAGCTACTGCTGATGGCAGATTCTTTTCTGCAATTAGCAGCTACTATGGAGTCAGACCGGAAGAAGTCATGCACATTGGGGATGGAATACTCGAGATTGTAGGCGCAAACAAAGCAGGAATTATAACCTGCTGGTTAAATAGGACAGGCACAGAATGGTCGCACGCTGTGAAACCGAATTACGAAGTTAGTTCATTGGTTGAAGTAGCAGCAATCTTGGGTGTACGTATTAACTCATAGAGAGATTACATTGTCTCCTAACTATTCATGAAGGCCTTCGATGTGAAGGCTAGAAAATAGGCAGAAATCAAATTTATTCAACACAAGTTCCTTTGGGAGGATATTTGAGTGGAGGTAAATTTCGACGACAAAATAGAGTATTTTATAATTGAAATACCTAAGATTGAGCTTCACCTCCATCTAGAGGGAGCTATCCCTCTGGAAACATTGTTTCATCTCATTCAAAGGAAAGGAAACGAACCATCCATTAAGACTCTCGAAGATTTAAGAAGTAGGTTTCCTTGCACCGATTCTACAAGCTTCTCCGAACTATGGTCTTGGAAGAGAAGATTTATTACAGTAGAGAAAGACTTTGAAGAAATCACATACCAAGTCTTAAGTAACCTTCACAAACAGAATGTTAGGTATGCTGAAGTCATTTTTGCCCCTGGCGATTGTTGGAGGGAAGGACTGACTATACAAGGAATAACAGAGTACGTGATTAAAGGTAAGGAAAGGGCATTTCGTGATTTTAGTATTCAAAGTAATCTAATCGTGGACCTTGTAAGAGACCGCGGACCAAAGAGAGGCATGGAGATCTTAGAAGAAATCACACCTTATCTGGGCAAAGGACTTATTGGTATTAATCTCGGTGGAACTGAACATAGATTCCCAGCTGACCCTTATGCAACTGTTTATAAAAAAGCAAGAGAACGAGGGTTTAGACTAACTGCTCATGCTGGAGAATTCGCGGGAGCTTTATCCATATGGGCTGCTGTTGGTAAGTTGGGAGTTGAGCGAATTGGCCATGGAACGAGAGCTTATGAAGACCCAAAGCTCGTTTCTTTGCTCAAGGAAATGCAAATTCCGCTGGAGATGTGTGTGACTAGTAATGTACAACTAGGAGTTTGTAGATCCATAGAGGAACATCCAATAAGAGAATACTGCAAAGAGGGATTAATGGTGACAATAAACTCAGATGACCCTACCATGTTCAACACATCTGTTACAAAGGAGTTGTTGATATTGGTGCAAGAACTTGGTTTTTCTCTGGATGATTTGAAACGTTTAAGCATGAATGGTATTGATGCTTCTTTCATGGCAGATGGTGATAAAAAGGCAATGAAATCCCAGTTTGATATGGAATGGAAACAGATACTGAATAAAAATACTATTAAATAGAAATAATTTAACAAACATCCGAATTGTTAGTTATTTCTGATAGGGAGAGCGTCTAAGCACCGTTTGTTTCTTATTGAAAAAGCGTGCCAAAGTTATCTATCCGCCCACTCTATCATTTAGACTTTGATATGATGTCAATAATTTGATATAACGTGAATAAGAAGGACACATCGAGCTAAATGAAAACTACCTATCAAATTGGTTGGTTCTCAACAGGTAATACTAAAACCACTATTGATCTGCTACAGACTGTGCAAACAAACATAAGGCAGGGAGAAATCCCTGCTAAAATAGCCTTCATTTTCTGCAATCGCGAACGCGGTGACTCAAAACGGAGTGACCTGTTCCTTGACTTCGTTGATAATCTCGATATCCCTTTGGTCTGTCTCTCCTATCTCAAATATCAAGCTACCAGAGGATTCCAAAACCCCGATCTCCAAAAGCCGGTACCTGAGTGGCGAATTGACTACGATAGAGAGGTAATGGCTTTACTAGAAGATTTCCAACCAGATGTTTGTTTATTAGCCGGCTACATGCTAGTTACTAGTAAGGAGATGTGCCAGAAATATAATATGATTAACCTCCACCCATCAGCTCCAGGTGGACCCGTTGGAACCTGGCAACAAGTAATCTGGCAATTAATCGATACTGACGCTCGAAATACAGGCGTATTGATAAACTTAGTAACCCCTGATTTAGACAAGGGGCCAGTAGTAACCTACTGTACCTTTTCAATCAGAGGTGAACCCTTTGATAATTACTGGCGAAATATGGAGGAGCGTTCTATCAAAGAAATTAAAGAAACGGAAGGCAAAGATAACCGCCTTTTCAAGCTTATCAGGGAGTATGGTGTAGCTAGAGAGTTGCCTCTAATAGTATTAACCCTGAAGGCTTTATGCCAAGGAAGAGTTAAAATTACAGAAAAAAAACAGGTAGTCGACTCTGATAATCACAGTATTAAAGGTTATGATCTCACCGACGATATTAACAGATTACTGAAGTAGAAAACATTACCAGCTCGATTTGTGTTTATAGGTGCTTTCTGTTTAAGTGTTTAAATGCTTCTAATTAGTATACGATATATTATCTTTTGACGAACACTACACATTTGGGCGATTTGTTAAATTGGACTACCACCAGGAGGAAATAGTAAATGAATACCTTTAAAAGCCCCAGTCCAACATGGTATAAGGAAAACTTTACCCTGGCAATCAAAAATGCTACCTGGGTGGAAAACACCCGGAACGAAGTCGATTTCATTATTGATATCATGGAATTATCAGGCACTGAAAGGATTCTGGACCTCGCCTGCGGTTTCGGAAGACATTCCATTGAACTTTCTAAGAGAGGTTTTTCGGTAGTGGGTGTTGATATTATGCCTGAGTTGATTGAAGAGGCTGAAAGACTTGCTTCCGCTGAAAACCTAACCGCGAAATTCATCTGTGCCGACTTAAGGGATGTTTTATTCGATAACGAATTCGATGTTGTTCTGAATATGGGTGAAGGTGCTATCGGCTACCTCGAAGATGATGATGAAAACCTGAAGATATTTGATTTGATAGCATCCTCCCTGAAAAGTGGCGGCAAGCATTTCATGGAAATTCTCAATGCTGAGCATGCTGAAATGTATTTTCCTAAGAGGTCCTGGTATATCGGAGAAAAGATGCTCTCCCTTGAAGAATATCAATGGGATAAAGAAAATCGACGTATGCTGATAGGTGGTTGGCCCGTGAGATTTGGGGAAGTTGCTACAAAACCGGAATCTACTGAAATGGCAGCAGGTTCCAGTATACGCGCCTATTCACTGGATGAAATAGAAGAAATCTTGAGACCAAGACAGATGGCTATCAGAAAAACTTACGGCAATTCATTCGGCGAATTCAGTAAAAACACCCCCGCATCACGCCGTGAAATGCAGCTACTGATTTATTCACAAAAAACTGAACTATTATGAATTGCTCCTTTTGCCATCTCAAAACAGTGTATATATACGCTCTGACAATAAACCGAAGTTTATAGCGAAACCCATAAGTCATTCCTATCAGTAATTAAGTATTTTGCGAAATATCACAGCGTTTGAACGTTACAAAATTTCAAAATGTCACATTCAAGTAAATTGTAACCTCAGTGATAAAAAAGGAACAATTCTATATTAGTAGAAGCTGATTTGACAAATATTACTAAGTATAGAATGTGCACATCAAAGGAGGTGTAGCCTATGGATAGATATAGTAGATGTACCCTGGGAGTTCAGACTCCAAGGGTACAAACCATTAGACATCATTGAGGAAAAATAACCAAAGTCAAAACTGTATAATACAATATTAGATTAGGTTAAAAGCTAATTCAAAGGTTCTACCTATCGTACAGTACCGCCCACTGATGTCACATTTTGAGTTATTGTAAAATATTAGAGAAGCTAATATAATCATATACGCCCGCAAAACCACAGAAATAACCGGCCTCCAACTTCCGAGGCTATTCTAAGTGTATCTCTGGCTTAAAAGGTGGTATCGTTGGTGGGGCAGGTCAGTCCCACTTTCGCTGACTACATACAAGCTGTGGTATACAAGGCCTGGAATTATGAGTAAAAATAGCTAAAAGGCGGTACAGTCTTAAAAAACTTGAACTGAAAGATATTAATAGTTGGTAATTTGCATCTAGCAGATGATTACTGTTGTCTAAAAATATTATTTATTGCGAAAGGATTACAACAGATGAATAATTTAAAGGTGGGTTTCATTGGTCTGGGAAACATGGGGATTACTATGGCGAGAAGCCTGGCCAAACATAATATCCCGCTGACAGTATATGACTTGAGGCAAGAGCCGATTGAAGAGCTGAAATCGCTTGGGGCGACGGGTGCAAGCTCATGCCGGGAGGTTGCTGAAGCCAGTGACGTTGTTATCAGTATGGTCTGGGATATCCCACAAACAGATGAGGTGATTTTTGGCAAGGAAGGGGTGTGGGAAGGGATAAAAGAGGGGGGAATTATAATCATCACTAGCAGTATTGGACCTGAATACTGTCGCGATCTATACGAGAGGGCAAAAGAGAAGAAGGTCAGGGTAGTTGATTGTCCGGTAAGCGGCCCACCAGCAACGAAAGATAACAGACCCTCGTGCCTTATGATTGGCGGTGACGAGGACGTGGTCAAGAAGTGCTGGCACATTTTCGAAGCCATGGGCGACCACCCGCTCCACCTCGGTGATATAGGTATGGGGCAAGCTCACAAGCTGGTAGACAATACGATGGCAAGACACTTTGGCACTGTTACTCGCCTATGTGTGATTGAAGGCCTGAACTTTGGTCTTAAGGCTGGGCTTGATTTGCAAAAGATGATTGATGTAGCGAGTGTTAGTGCTTTTTCCCGGGGGATACAGAGTATTGGTCTTAAAGGTGGGCTTGATGTGCAAGAGATATTTAAAACAATTAGAGGTCCCATGCCTCTTCTTGGCTCAAGACGTGGCCGGATAAATGAATTGGACTATGCGATGGAAATGGCTGAGGCAGTGGACGCAAAATTGCCTTTGTTCCATTTCAGTGATGAACTGGATGCAGTATCAACGTATGATGCGTATTATGCTCTGCGGAAGCAGTATATGCCTTGAAACTAAACTCGTTGTGCTATTGTTAAGGTACTTTTATGCTGAATTGAGTTGTAATTACCTGAAAACGCCCTTAAATAAATTAGTATATATCTTTTGAACTTCGTTCTGGTATGCAGGGAGTATACCA
>JGI24422J19971_10000399_pt1 | contig 24083 bp, 29 predicted proteins | sample DeeMarSWOR152_54_FD_19971 | JGI IMG/M metagenome (IMG submission 19971) | reverse complement strand
CACCTGCTCTGAGTGGAACAGGGTTTGTCGCACCTTTTTATCTTAGACACAAGTATGATGGCACGATCACCAATTTCCTTTGCTACCCTGTGACTTCAACTCTTTTCGGGAAGAGAATTAGGCAGCCGATTGGAGGTGATTTCGGTCTCTCAATAGAACTTGTGAGAACGCTACTAGAATCTCCTCTTTGGCGGACCAGCTACGTACCTCGTTTTGGCATAGACATATTTGAAACACATACTGCGTTAGCTGGAGAATTTGAAGTGAAACAGGCGTTTCTAGGAACTAAGATCCATGAAGCAAAAGACCCAGCGGTACATCTGGCACCCATGTTTAGACAGGTTGTGGGATCAATGTTCACTTCGATTGACTATTATCAAAATGTTTGGAGAAGGATTCGCAGCAACCTCGCCGTAGAAATCATCGGTGACAAAAAATACGCTGGAGTTCCTGAGGAGATTCAGATCGATCTGCAAGGTCTGGTAGAAACATACGAGGACGGGTTTGACGAGAACAAACAGGTCTACAGGAAAATTCTGAGCAGCGATCTGTTTGCAGAGGTTCGGAGATCAATGAAAACGACTCACACTGAGGTCTCGTTTTCGCCGGAAACGTGGGCTAAGATAGTCTTCTTGTTTGCGGCTAGCTTCAGAAAGGAGAAAGGATCTATTCGTGAGAGACTGCTTGATGCTTTGAGAATACTATGGATCGGGAAAGTCGCTGCCTTCGTAAATGAAACATTAGAACTTGATGCTGCAAGAGCGGAGAGGCGGGTTGAAGAGGAAGCAAAAGTCTTTGAAGAGTTGAAGCCTTTTATGCTAGACATTTTCTAGCGAGACTCTCGCTCTTCAGTAATCAAGTGAAAATGTTTAAGTATTATCCTCAGTTTCTGTAGTGTAAATTCGTATTCTTCCTGCACGAAGGTGACTTCTAGTTTGAAGACTGAGGAGATTCGTCGTAGATTCCCTAGGATCGTAATGAATCTCATCACAGTTCTTATCCTTTGGATAATAGTTGCCTTCGTTCCACAAACCGTCAGCAACATCACTGTTCCAGGTCTTAACGTCAACGCTGATTGGTTGATGTGGATTGTCGGGATAGTGTTTATGGTAATTTTCTTGGTGCGTGCCCTAGCCGATGCTCTGGTGCTGGCTGATATCCTGACAGACGTGTTTGTTAGGAAACTTGGTGTGAAAGAGGAGAGGTCGCCCAAAAGAGCGGTTAGAGACTTCATTTATATTATCGCAATTCTGCTTGTTGCCACGGCTGTCTCCCCGCTTCTGGCATCAGTTAAGGATATAGGTAGTTTGCTTAGAACAGCTGCGACTTACGTGGCTCTTTGTCTGATCATTATACTGATATACGATATTGGGAGAATCCTGTACAAGATAGTTGAGCAGAAAGCTGAATCATTGGCGGATCGCCTTGCCGCAGCAGTTGAAAGAAAGAATGAGCAGTGAGTCAAATGGATGCCACTGTAATAATCTTCTTGCTCATCTTCCTCTTAACAATCCTGATTTCAGCAATTGAACTCACGCCGATTTCAGTCGCTGCCCTAAGCGGGGCGCTACTCACTGCTTGGTTCGGCATACAGTATGGCGTGTTCACCTATCAGGAAGCCTTAGGCTTTGTGAACGTGAGCATTCTGGTGCTAGTCATTGGTACAATGATTGTGGTTGAAGTAGCCGAAAGAAGTGGGTTGTTCCGAGTCTTAGCATTGTACGCAATAAAGTTCTCTGGTGGGAGTTCTGCGAAGCTTTTCGTTTCGATTTGTGTGGTTTCTGCTCTTGTATCCATGTTCCTGAGTGATCCGACGGCTATGTTGCTTATGGCAGCTGCCATTGTGACCATTGCCAAAGTTTTGAACAGCGACCCTGTTCCGTACTTCGTGTCGGCGACCATAATGATAAACATTGGAGGAACAAGCACGTTAATAGGGTCTGTCACCAACATGATAATTGGCGTTGAAGCTGGGATAGGCTTCCTAGATTTCATTAGTTACTTGGCGCTGTGCGAAGTGGCTTTGTGGATTTTGACCATTTTCGTGCTTTATATGTTTTTCAAACCGAGGCTTGGACAGTGGAAAGAGTTGCCTGAGTACAAGCCGTTGGAGAGTATAACAAACAAGGGCCTTTTCTACAAGTCCGTGTTCGTTCTCGTCATTCTCATTGTTCTATTCTTGGCGTTGGAGAATCTTGCGGTTGGACCTGAAGGCGTAGCTTTAGCCTGTGCTATTCTCGCGTTGTTTCTCAGCAAGCTGGATCCAGCGGAAATCTTCAAGAAGCTTGACTGGGAGACTGTTTTCTTCATTGCGGGCTTCATGTTCATTGTGGGGGGATTGGAGAAGACTCAGATCTTGAATGAGTTATCAGTGCAGCTGTTTCAGATCGCGGGTGGAAGCTCGCTTAATGCAAGCCTCATGACCCTGTGGTTCAGCGGGCTTGCGAGCGCGGTAGTGAGCAATATTGCAATTGCGTTGACTTTTACTCCAGTAATAAGCTCGCAGGCTTTTTCAGGACTGAATCTTGGTGCAATCTGGTCGGCGCTGATACTTGGGACAAACCTTGGAGGTGCAACGACCCCTTTCAGCGGCGCCGTGGTTATCATGGCTATTGGTGCGCTCAAACGTGAAGGAGTTTCCATGCATCTTGGTGATTTCACAAAGGTTGGGCTAATGACGACCACGCTTCAACTGGTCTTCTCAACCTTTTATCTGATCATGTGGTTCGGATTACTAAGTGTGTGACAAGCTTGGCGAGAATCAAGAAGTGGTTTGAATCAAGGAAATTAAAGTCTGAGGAAAGATACGACGAGGAAAAGAAAGAGTTCGAGATGGCAATGGGAGAACCAGTTATCCAAGTGAAAATAACCATGCCTAAGGGTTTCGAGGATCAACGCACCCACTTCCTAAACTTGGAGAAGGACCAGCAATTCCTGGAAGAAGTTAATGACTTGGTTAAGAAACGACTCACCTACGAGAAGCGTGGAGTGAAACCGGAATCCTAGATTTCAAAGCAGATGGACAAAACGAACTTTCATTTCATAGTGAAAATGAAGCTGGCAGATGAGAGATACACGTGTTGAGCGCGAAGTTGAGGGCTTAGAAGCCGCAATATGCCTTTCTAGCTTAAACAACTTCCCGAATGCTGTTCCTGTGATTCGCGATCTTGCGTGCTCGTGTGCTATTAACTTGTTTATGGTTTAGCTAACAAGAAGATCCTAGACGCGAGCGCGTAAGTATATGTATTTCATATGCTTAATAGGTTTGCACGTGCGAGTAGCTAGGCAATCCACGTCTCCTTAGAAAGTTGTGCTGAAAGAAATGCAAAAACCTCCCGTTTTCAACGCTGGTGGCGAAGACAGCTTCATTTTTGTGAGCACTTACGAGCCTCGTGAGTGCGGTATAGCAACGTTCACAAAAGATCTGATTGACGCAGTGGATCGGCTTAACAAGTTCAGGCTCGGGGTCATTGCCGTCAATGATCCAGGCGCAATCTACAATTACGGTGCGAGAGTCAAGCGTCAGATTGAACAGGACTCTTTTGGCGACTATAAAGAGGTAGCTCATTACATCAATTCGTCGAGATTTGATGTGGTAAACCTCCAGCATGAGTTTGGCATCTTTGGAGGCGAGTCGGGAGAATACATTACTGCTCTCTTGGAAAACACCTGCAAACCCGTGGTGACCACACTTCACACGGTTGCGCCGGATCTTGGGCTGAAAGCTCAAGAAGTCTTGGAAAGCATTGTATCATGCAGCTCGTCAATCGTTGTCATGGGGCGCGTGGGAAAGCAGATCTTGGAGAAAGCCGGTGTTCCGCCAAGGAAAGTCAGTGTGGTTCAACACGGATGCCCTGATGTTCCATTTGTTGACAGTGCGAGTGTCAAAACTTCTCTCGGCTTGAAAGACAGAACCATTTTGTCCACGTTTGGGCTCATAAATAGCGGAAAGGGAATTGAATACGCTATACGGGCACTTCCTCGGATTGTGGATAAGAACCCAAGTGTTCTTTACTTAGTAATCGGCGAGACCCATCCCGGAGTAAGGAAGATTGAAGGAGAACGCTACCGAACAAGGCTAATGAGACTCGTTGATAAGCTTGGACTAAACAAACATGTCAGATTTCATAATCGTTTTCTCTCAAAACGCGAGCTAATCAGCTATCTTCAAGCAACAGACATCTACATCATGCCTTACATCTCTCAAAACCAGATAAGCAGCGGAACACTTGTATACGCCTTGGGAGCAGGCAGAGCAGTTGTATCAACACCGTTTCTTCACGCTAGAGAACTTCTGGCGAACGGAAGGGGACTGTTCTGCGAGTTTAATGATCCTGACTCCATAGCCGAAAGCATAGAGAAGCTTCTGGAGAATGTAGCACTAAGAAAGAGCATGGAGAAGAAGGCGTACGCCTACAGCAGAAGATTTGTCTGGTCGAATGTGGCAAAAGACTACGCTAGAATCTTCAACCAAGCTTCGAAACATGGTAGGTGAGCTAAGTTGGATCTGCCGCCCATCAAGCTTGATTATTTGAAAGCCCTCACAGACGACACCGGTCTTCTTCAGCACACAAAGTTTGCGACACCNAAAAGACAGGAAGGATATACTACCGATGATAATGCTCGCGCTTTGATTGCCGGCATTAAATACCATCGAATCTACANCAGCTCCGAAGTTAAAGAGCTAATAGATGTCTATCTGAGCTTTCTGTTGCAGATGCAGAAATCAGACGGCAGATTCCACAATCTTTTGAGCTACGAGCGACGATTTCTAGACGATGTCGGGTCAGAAGACTCTATGGGACGGGCTCTGTGGGCATGTGGTCACGCATTGAACTCCAACATCCCTTCGGAGAAGAGACTGACCGCAAAGGAGATTTTTGACAAAGGATTCCCATGGGTTTCAGCTTCCCCTTCGCTTAGGTCGAAGGCCTTTGCAGTACTAGGGCTCTATCACTATCAAGAAGCCTACCCAGAGGATCCAAACATTATCAAGAGCATAGAGACACTGGCTAATCAACTATTGAACAATTACACGCATCAGGCGTCTAGCAATTGGCAATGGTTCGAACCCTACCTCACATATGTCAACGGCAGACTGCCAGAGGCACTCTTTGCCGCTCATGAAAAAGTGGGCAACGTGAAATACCTTGAGATAGCCAAAGAATCGTTGGATTTTGCATTGAAAGTCCAAATGATCGACAACCGATTCGTCCCAATCGGCAACGATGGCTGGTACCAAAAAGGAGGATCGAGAGCAATGTACGATCAACAATCAGTCGAGGCGTCTTGCATGACGGAGGCTGTACTAGCAGCCTACCATGTCACTGGGGAAGAAGAATATCGAAACAAAGCTCGCATTATTTTTGAGTGGTTTCTGGGGAAGAACTCCAAAGATGTGTCTCTCTATAATCCAGAAACAGGTGGATGCTATGATGGACTAACGCCTTCAGGGTTGAATCTGAACCAAGGCGCTGAAGCTACAGTGTCTTATCTTCTCGCTCGACTGGAGCTGTAAGCATCGAAGCAACGAGGACGCAGAAACCTGCAACATCCTGTTTGGCACACCCTAAGCTCAAATCCCAGCAGGCAGTGGCGTACGGGCATATCAGAAAACTCGTTTCAGTTTTACGAAAAAAATATAAAACATGTCACGAAATGGGGACGCGGTAACAAAGATGCTGAAAGTTCGCGATATTATGGTCAGAAAAGTGGTTACTGCCAAAGAAAGCACTACTCTTGAAAGGGCTATTGAAATGCTCCATCAGAAGCACATAGGATCAGTCGTTATAACCAACAAAGACGAAAAGTGCAGAGGCATTTTCACAGAGCGCGACGCAATCAGAACTGTAGCTCAGAAAATATCTTTAGCCACCCCCCTGAAAAAAGTCATGACTAAAAAGGTGATCACAATTCCCGAAGGTGCCACGTTGAGCGAGGCAATGGGCGTGATAGCGTCACATGGAGTGAGACACCTACCAGTTATAGACCAAAAAGGAAAGATCGTGGGTTTACTGTCCATGAGAGCCTTTTTGGACGAACTCTTTGGAATCAAAAAGATGTAGTTTAGATGAACGCGGGAAACCAAGTGCCATGAAGCGCTTTGAAGGCAATCCCATCCTAGGTCCAGTAGCAACTAATACATGGGAGTCCAGACTAGTATTCAACGCCGCCGCCTGCCTTTTGGATAGGCGTATTCACATATTATATCGCGCCATGGGCGACGACGGAGTCTCCCGCCTCGGCTATGCTTCTTCTTCAGATGGTTTCCACATTGATGAACGGTTGCCACTTCCGGTTTTTGAGCCAAATACTGATGCGGAAGAGGACGGCTGCGAAGATCCACGTCTAACTCTGCTCGACGAAAAAATTATCATGGCATACACCGCGTTCCGTGAGCATAATCATCAACATGTGCATCAAGTTTCGTTAACATCGATAGCTGCTAGTGACTTCCTGAACAAGCAGTGGAAATGGTCGGAGCGATTTTTACCGTTTCCAGGAATTCGCAACAAAGACGCTGTGATTTTCCCCAGAAGAATCAACGGCAAATACGTTCTGTTTCATCGCATAGACCCTGACATTTGCGTCGCCTATTCAGACGATTTCCACCGGTGGTACGATTTGAAGGCCATAATTGGACCAAGAAGCGATAGCTGGGGTTGCTGGAAAGTTGGCGCCGCTGGTCCACCTATTGAGCTGAACGAAGGATGGCTTTTCATCTATCATGGAGTAAGTTTTGAGAGAGTGTACTCCCTAGGAGTGGCTCTGCTAGACAAAAACAATCCTGAAATAACCCTTGACCGCCCTGCGAAACCAATATTGACGCCTGTTGAAGACTACGAACGTCTTGGCAAAGTGCCAAACGTAGTTTTCAGTTGCGGAAACGTGTTAATCGACGACCAGGTTCTAGTATACTATGGGGGAGCTGACAGCGTTCTCTGCGTTGCCGCTTTCGAGTTGAGCGAACTGCTGCCAAGAAGATAGCGAGTTGCAGTCTTGGATACCACCGAGCCATTAGTTGAACTTCATCCTCTTCGGCTACATTAACAATATGAAATCTGATTGTAATCATTTCCGCAAGTCACGGTAAAATCACGAACAAAATATGTAGAAAAACACCACAAACCATGTTAAAAGCGCACCACAAACTCAACTCAAACAGAACCGGAAACACCATACAGAAAACAAAACCAGAAACACAAGCAACCAAGCAACTCTGACCCCGCAAAATTTTTTTTCACAACACATACTAGCCCTATCCAAACTCTTGCACATCTACCCAGCAAAGTTTAAATAAAGTACTCTTGTCATGGTAGATAGCCCAATAATAAAATGGACGCCACACCATGTCAGCCAAGGAATTCCAACACATCGTCCGAGTCGCAGGCACAGATCTAGACGGCACACTAAAACTCAACTACGCCATAGCCAACATAAACGGAATAGGCATATCACTGGCTAGCGCAATAACCAGAAAAGCCAACATAAGCCCAGACACGCGAGTAGGCTTCCTCAATGAGATCGACATCGAAAGACTTGAAGACGTCATAACTAACCCAGGCAAACACGGCATCCCCACATGGATGCTAAACCGAGCAAAGGACATGGAAACGGGAAAAGACCTCCATCTAATAGGCGCAGATCTGACACTCCGCATCAAAACTGACATAGAAGAAATGAAAGACCTCAAATCATGGCGAGGCTACCGCCACGCCTACGGACTACGAGTCAGAGGCCAACACACCAGAACGACGGGTCGATCGGGCAAAGCCATGGGCGTGAAAAAGAAAGAATTGGTGAAGAGGGGGGTCAGAGAATAAAGTGGGCGACCCACGAAAACAGCGCCGAAAATATGAGACTCCCCGTTTCCCTTGGCGAACCGACATTCTCAATTCCGAACTACGATTGGTCGGTCAATATGGATTGCGAAACAAACGCGAACTATGGCGCCACAAAACAACGTTGTCAAGGTTTCGTGAAATCGCTCGATCTCTCTTGGGCATGCCTGCCAAGCAACGCCAGCGAATGGAGAAACAACTCCTAGATAGATTGAAGCGACTCGGAATTTTACCTGAAACCGCTGCGCTCGATGATGTTCTAGACCTATCTCTAGAAGATCTCCTTGAGCGGCGACTACAAACTATGGTTTTCAATAAAGGCTTGGCCAAATCAGTCTATCAAGCTCGCCAAATAATCACTCACGGACACGTGGCCATCGACGGGAAACGCGTTCCGTCACCCAGCTACATTGTTCTGAGAGACGAGGAAGCAAAACTCGCCTACGCCCCAACAAGCAGCCTATCAAACCCTAATCATCCAATAAGGGCTGCAACCAGTGCTGAAGGCAAATCGCAACCCGAGCTTCAAGCTAATCCACGAAGACGATAAGACATGGAGGAAGAGGTTTGAGCAAGAAAGCCGACAGGTGGGCAATTGTGCACGTTTACAGTTCCTACAACAACACTCACGTGCATATCACTGATTTGTCAGGTGCTGAAACCATAGCTCGAACCAGCGGAGGCATGTTCGTTAAACAAGACAGACTTGAATCGTCAGCGTACGCGGCCATGAGGTGTGCATCTCACGCAGCCACTGTAGCCAAGGACAAAGGCATAACTGCTATACACATAAAAGTACGCGCGCCTGGTGGCTCGGGACCGAGGACCCCTGGACCCGGTGCACAGGCTGCAATAAGAGCTTTGGCTAGAGCAGGATTCCGCATAGGACGTATCGAAGAAGCCACGCCAATTCCGCATGATGGAACCAGGAGACGGGGCGGACGCCGCGGACGCAGAGTATAAGATAGGAGAAACAGTTCTTTGGAAATCAGAATTATTGACAAGAATGATTTTTTCGCTCGTTTGATTATTGAAGGCGTTGACTCCGCGTTTATGAATTCGTTGCGTCGAGTCATAGTTGCTGAAGTTCCGGCCATGGCGATAGACGATGTTGTCGTCATTGAGAATTCATCTATGTTGCATGATGAGATTCTCGCGCATAGACTTGGTTTCATCCCTTTGAAAACTGATCTTGAATCCTACAACTTGCCTGAAGATTGCTCATGTAAAAGCGAGTTGGGCTGCAACCTTTGTCGAGTTTCTTTGACACTCGATGTCGAAGCTGAGGGCAATGTCAGAACTGTATACTCGGGCGACTTGGTTTCAGAGAATCCTAACATTGTGCCAGTAAGCGACAAGGTGCCTGTTGTTAAGCTGGCCCCAGATCAACGACTGAAACTGGAGAGTTACGCTAGACTTGGAAAAGGCGGCAAACATGCCAAATGGCAGCCAGTTTCAATGTGCGCCTACAAGCATTTTCCAAGAGTAAGAATCAACGAGAAAGAGTGCGATCACTGTGGTAAATGCGTCGATGTATGTCCCAAACGAGTGTTATCCATTTCTGAAAGCGGAAAGAAACTTGAGCTTCGCAACGTGATTGACTGCACCGTTTGCCGCGACTGCGTGGACGTATGCCCGAAGAGTCCAACAGCAGTTGAAGCATCTTGGGACAAAGATGTCTTTGTAATGGACGTAGAGTCCACTGGCGCTCTTCCCATTGATCGAATGTTATCTGAAGCTGTTAAGATTCTTGATCATAAGTTCGAGTCACTTCTAGAGCAGATGGCGGTTAAGAAAGATGAGACAAGTCAAATCGCAGAATCCTGAGTTGCTCAAGCTTATCCGCTGTTTGAGGAAAAAAGCCAAAGAGAACAATGCCGCCATTTGGAGAGACGTCGCTGACTGCCTGTCCACTTCAAAACGCAAACGCACAGCTCTGAATCTGAGCCGCTTAAACAGGTACACCAGAGAGAAGGACACAGTGGTGATTCCAGGCAAGGTTTTAGGCGCAGGCAGATTGGAACATCAGTTGACTGTAGCTGCGTTTGCGTTTTCAGACGAAGCCCGCTCCAAGATTACGCAGGCTAAGGGCAAATGTCTCCCAATATCGGAGCTGCTTGAAGCCAATCCCAGAGGAAGTAACGTCAGAATAATGGAGTAGACAAACCATGAAAACAGATGACGCAAAGGGCACAGTCATCGATGCATCCGGCTTAATTCTTGGACGAATGGCTAGCATGGTGGCTAAGCGTTTACTCCAAGGCGAGTCCATAATTATTGTAAATGCTGAAAAAGCCATTTTGTCGGGCAGAAGATTAAGCCGTGTGAAAGAGGCTAAAGCCTTTCTTGACATTGGTCATCCAGGCAAAGGGCCTCTTCATCCTAGAAGGCCGGATCAGATTGTTCGGAAGAGCGTTAGGGGTATGCTTCCCCGTCGGCAGCCTAAAGGGGCAAATGCGCTTAGGTTGCTTAGAGTTTTCTTAGGCGTGCCCCCTGAACTTAGGACAGCGCCTTTGCAGACTATTCCGGCGGCTCATGCAGGCAAGTTGAAGTGCCCCTATATCACGGTTGAAGAGTTAGCTAAACAGATCGGATTCAAACCTATGGGTGAATGGAATGTCAAGCGCAACGAAGGTTCTGTTAACTAGCGGTAAACGTAAGACAGCTGTTGCAAGAGCCACTGTGAGAGCAGGCAAGGGCAGGGTGCGAGTCAACAATGTCCCAGTTGAGATTTTGGAGCCCCAAATGGCTCGGGATAAGATTCTTGAACCTCTACGTCTTGCAGGTGACAATGTGTGGAAGCAGCTAGACATTGACATAAAAGTATCTGGTGGAGGATTCATGGGACAAGCTGACGCGGCGCATACAGCTGTTGCAAGAGCACTGTTGCGCTGGACGAAGAGCTCACATCTTCAGACCTTGTTCACCGAGTATGACCGCACTTTGACTGCAGGTGACCCTCGTCGACGCGAGCCTAAAAAGCCTGGTGGTCCTGGCGCACGAGCCAAAGATCAAAAAAGCTATCGTTAGAATGCTGCCTTGTTATTCTTGATACATTGGTTCTAAACATGAGTCCTCCCTAATGGCCAATTGTGTCTTCTACTGGCTGCTCTAATATGGATTCTGACTGAGTATTCGAACTTAGCAAATCTATTATTAAACGCCGGCATTAGCAAAACAAGGCGGAATGAGACAAAATGGAAGGGCTCTACGTTCATAGCTTAGANCACTCCTTAAGGNTAGTATTAGTCTATGGAGTCAGGCAGCTGAGTAATGACCTGATAATGCTATTCTCATTCAACNGGTTNATTGTTCAAATGAGGGAGTTTTGATATGCAGAAAGCAACAAAACCGGCAGAGTGCGCTGCGACGGCGCGAACACGCAATGAGCGACAACCAAAATACAAGGTAAATGAGGTTGTCAGTGATTCCACAAATGGTGAACTTCGACTTTGTGGAGCACGTCGAATGATGATGAACCCTCTTGCGATGTGCGACAAACTAGACAAAATGTTCGGAAGTGGCGCCGAAGCAATCGTTCACTACATGCTGTTCGAATCTGGACGAGACACATTTGATGCTATTGTAAGCAGCAATCAGGGCACGAGTCGTGGGGATCTACTCAAGGCGCTAGTGGATTTGCAGCCCTGCACAGGGTGGGGCTTTGTCTCGTTGACGATTCTTCAGGCAGATCCTCCGACAGTGGAGGTCTCGGTCAGGAATCCGCCTGTCAAGATTCTGAAAGGCTCACAAAAACAAATCATTGGTTCTTACTGGGCTGGCGTTCTCTCAGCATATTTCAGCCGGCAATTGGCGAGCAAGAATCTTGGCTACGACGCTAACAAGGACGAGTTCAACTGCATAGTCACAGTGTGATCTAATGCGAAGAAATCGAGGTTGAAAAGAAGTCGATCGAACTGGGGAGAAGAAGCAAATGGCTAAGAGCTTGAGTGCAGCGAGATCTGAAGTTTACAGAGATCACCGCGCACAACTGATTCTTGGCAAACTCCTCAGTGGCGAGATTGATAGGTTGGACCCTGTATTCGACCCAAAACACGGATACACTTATCCCGTAGTTGAGGCAGTTACAGGTGATCCAGCTGCTGCTGAGGAATTCCTGAATCACCTTCATGAGATTGGCATTTTGAAGAGAGAAGTCTTTGACAAGGTGATCAGCTGTCCCAATTGCGGCTCAAGTAGTGTTTCAGTTAGGTACTGCTGCCCGTATTGCAAATCCTTCAATGTGAAGAAGAGTTCTCTGGTCGAGCATATTCAATGTGGATACATTGATGTGGAAGACCGCTTCAAACAAAAGGAGAAACTAATCTGTCCCCGTTGCCACAACGAGTTGAACAAGCCTGATGTTAACTATAGAAAGGCTGGCGTCTGGTGTGCTTGCAACGACTGTGGCAAGAACTTTGACATTCCTGTCACATCGCATTTCTGCCGTGATTGTAAGAATATCTTTGTTTTCGAAGATGCTATTTACAGAGACGTTTATTCTTACACTCTCGATCAAGACGTGATGAAAGAGGCTGGTCTAGGCTTCATTATGGTGGCACCTCTTAGAGGCTTCTTCCAGAACATGGGCTTCAATGTTGAAAGTCCGGGTTTCCTGAAGGGGAAATCGGGCGCCAGCCACATGTTCGATATTGCAGCTTGGAAGGGCGGTGTGCCCCGCCAAGTAGTCGTTATCGATTTAGCCACTTCAGGAGAGGATGCGGTTTCAGAGCAAGCCATTATCGCCATGTTCGCCAAGGTTTATGATGTGGCTCCCGATCGGGCTGTGCTGATAGCTATTCCAAGAATGAGTGAAAACGGCAGAAAATTAGCTGGGCTCTATAAGATCGAGTTGATTGAGGGTAGGAGCCAGAGGGAAGCTTTGAAAGCCTTAGAAAAGGCCATGGGAGTGGTTCAAATCAAGTCCGAGCCTAGCTTACCTCAGCCGTCGGTGTAAACGGCCATGTTGCCCCTCTCAGTGACTGCCTTTGCGGTGTACGGTTCATCTGGCAATGAGATATCAATACGAACATAGGAAAAAGTCTCTCCAGAATTAACGAAAACATCTGTATTGTATCGTCTGTGTACTGTGGCATTGTTAGTCCAAATCGAAACCAAATGCACTGTACGTGAGCCCTTGTTCTCAAAGGTGAAAACTGCGCCATTGACTACAGCTCTGACAGCTAGATAGTCTATGTCTATATTTGTACGTGTTGAATCGGGTCGTTCATCGCGAACTTGGATGATGATTCTGCCATCATCCCTGACGTAGCTGCGCCATCTGTTTGTGAGGTTGACTGCATAGACGTTCCAGCCTGAGCTGGGTAAATGACCTGCAGTTGAGTTGATGCCGTTGTCACTGTAGGTTTCGGATGTCCAGTTGTAGACCCTTAGAAACCATCTTTCGCCTAGGTCGTCAACTGCAAATCTTAGCTGAATCTCAACGCTTTCAACTGCTGTTAAAGGGTAGCTTGAGACATCTATTGAGAAAGTTCCATTGATGTTGAGTCCACGCGGCGGAGGTGATTCTCTGAATCTCTCATAACTGCCATCAACGGCTTGAGTGTCCAGATAGGAGCCACTTATTCGGCTGCCCTCGCTCACCTGATACTCGCTAAGAGCCACGAACCACGGAGAACGAGTTACCCGTGTAACATTGTTTAGGCTCAAAGTTTCTTGCGTTCTCTCCCAGTCCAATTGGTTCATCTGGTAACTCCATAAGACAACGTTGGCAACGATGACAACCAGAATTACTAGGCTAAGCACTACTACTATGATGTTGCTTAGCCCCTTTCGATTTTGCCTGAAGTTACGCAGGCGACTTGTAATAGTCTGCAACTTGAGTCCCTCTGCTTGAGACAATTTTTACGTGGTAAACCGTGTCAGCTGTCCAGGCGTATGTCAGATTTGTCCAGCCGTGCTCAAGTGGCTCCATTTCAAGCGAAGTGAACGACTGCGTGATCTGGTCTACAAATGCTCCTGCGACGTTGACGCGTGTTTTGCCTGTGTTGCGCAAGTAAACTGAAATTCCACCGGGTCTAAACCAAACATCTTCAACAATAAAGCGTTCACCCATGGTTTCTCGCAAGTTGCCCGTAATCACATATGTTGCAGTTATCGAAATGGACATGCCCGCAACTGCGATGACCAACAATAGAACGTTGCTCAACACAGGCGTGATCGCTTTTTTGCTCTGCCACAGCTTGAACATGTCCTTTTCTCCTCAAATCAGGAGTTTGAGCGCAATGTAACCTGCTACAAGCAAGATCACACTATGCTTCAAACCTGCGCTGACTGTTCCTTCACCCATTTTGCCTGCGACTAATCCGCTGAACAGCGCCTGAACAGTGCTCATGTGAAAGAAAAGTCGTCTCGCTTCGTCTGTGGAAATAAGTGCAGTGTTTAAGGTGGGCAAGTCGCTCATTTGAACGAAAAAAGTTGTGAACAGCATGATTACCGTGAAGAGGAAAACGAAGAAGGCTACGTAGACAATCGCAACGTATGGGCGAGTTTGAGCTTGTCGTTCTTTCTCAGCCAACAACGTTGACTGAACGAATTTGCTCATGGGCTCAAACACTTTTTCTACGTGACCGCCTGAATGGCTGGCTTCAATAACCAAGGGAACACTGCGCTTTGTCAGAGAAGTGTTGACTCTTTCACCAAATGATTGTAGCGCCTCTTCGAAGGACTTGCCCCAAGACATGTGTGCCACCATGCGCTTCAATTCAGCTGTCAACGAGCCGTAACGACGCTTGCTCGCTTCCTCAACTGCTTGCGTCAAAGTCATCCCTGTCTTCTCCGACTGAACAATAGCTCGGTACAAATCTGGCAGATGCTCGTCAATTGAACGCCGCCAACGATAGTCCACATAATCCAGCACAGCCGAAGGAAACAGGGCGATAACAATTGCTAGAACCACATACTCATCAAAAATCGGCAAGCCCCAAAGCCTTAGGACCGCAGTGACGAATACAACAATTGCTAACGCTAGTGAAACAATCCATGCGATCTGTTTTTCTCGTTTCTCAACCTTAGGCATTGCTTTTCTCTCATCGTTTAGGTGAAACCATATCAAGCATGATCAAGAAGGCAATTGACCCCACTGGGATGCCTAGATAAGTCAACAGATACAGTAGCAGCCGAGGATTCAGCAGTCCAGGCATAGCTCCACCGAGCATCGCCATGACCGCGAGCATGGACCAGCTACCAATAAGACTACGTAGAACTCAGCCAGAACGCCTAATGTGTCTCCTAAACGTCTGAGCGAGATTCTCTTGAGTCTCATATACTGCGTTGAACGCTCAGAAAGATACTTGCCTAGTTCACCGCCTGAATGCATTGTGGCTATGAAGCCTTCGAGCAGCTCCTTGAACTTATGGGATGGTGTTCGCTTGGATGCGGAATCCAGAGCGGAGATTATGTCAACTCCGAACAACTCAACATCTCGGACAACATTTTTGGCTTCTCGACAAATCGCTAATGAGGCATCAATCTTCGCCAGCGAATGAAACATCTGCGCAGGGGGCACGCCTGCGCCTGCAAGGATTGAAAGATAACCCGTCGTAAAAGGTAACCCATCTTCTAGATTTCTTTTTGCGTTGTCAGCCATAACAATTGGGTAGATGTAGAAGCCGATGATTGAAAACGCTCCAACGAACAAGGCTGCACCAGCAGTGTAAAGAAGGGCCAGCATCAACGATAAGCGGAGAACTAGAAGTGTAACTAGCGGCACAATGGCGCAAACCGAAACACACGCAAGCAGTGTCGTAAGGATTGCAAGGCTCACGTAACCCTTGAAACTTATTTTCAAACCAGATTTCAGCAGGTTTGTATCAACGTCCTTGAAAAGCGGCAACAGCTTGACAGTTCTCTCACCCAATAAACGGTATGCGAAAACTTGCGGTTTGATCGAGTTCGCTGAGTCGGTTTCGGTCTCTTGGAGCACAGAGTCTGAACGATTGAGCAAAGGAGTCAAAAGCGGGCGCATCGCATTCTGTAGCTTTTCACGAGCCTTTCTGAATCCATCTCTAATTCTGCTGGGTTTCAATTAGACGCCCACCTTGGCTTTATGATAGACTCGTGTAGGGTCGGTGTAGTACTCTCGGATGACGTTGGCTACGTCGCTGTACCTTCGAATATTGTTCGCCACCATCCACTCAAGTACGGTTTTTCTCATCTGCAGCTCATTTTGAACGTCTTGCACTGGAACGTTCAATTTTCTCATGATTCTGTCCAAAACGTAGCTTCGTCCCAGATACGTGAACGAGTCAGTGCCCGCGCTCCAGCGGTACACATCGTTTGTGAGCAGTTCCTTAGTTCTTGGATCTAATCCAACCATTTCCGTTACTGAGAGGGCTCTGCGCGCTGGTTTGCCTGCGATTTCCGTCCTGCCCTGCACTAGTACGATGTCTATCATTGGCAGCAGTGATCTTGGTATGTTCATGGGCTCAGCCTCTAGGCGACGGAGTACTGACTCGACTGATTCGCCGTGAATAGTGCACATACCTAGGTGCCCAGTTGCCATAGCTTGGAAAAGTGTGTAAGCTTCAGCGCCTCTTACCTCGCCTACGATAATGTAGTCTGGTCTTTGTCGCACAGCCGCCTTCAATAGGTCGAAAAGAGTGATCCCTGTGCGTGTCTTTTCGCTGCCAGTTCGGACTACTGAAGGAATCCAGTTTTCGTGTGGTAAGTTGAGTTCAGCCGTGTCTTCCACGCTGACGATCTTGAATTCTGGCTTGATGAACATTGACAGACAGTTAAGCAGTGTAGTTTTTCCGGAAGCCACTCCCCCGGTGACTAACACTGAAGCTCTATTTTCGATTGCAAACCAGAAGTAAGCCGCCAATTGGGCAGACAACGTTTTGAAAACTAGAAGATCTGATATTGTTAATGGATCAACTCGGAATCGACGTATAGTAAAGGTTGAGCCTCTGCGGGTGATTTCGTTGCCGTAGGTTAGTTGGACTCGGCTTCCATCCGGAAGAGAAGCGTCAAGCAAGGGAGACGCTATGGAAATCTGCTTATGTGCGAGAAATGCCAAGCGAATTATGAACGAGTTTAACTCTTCAGCGTTTCTGTAAGAAATGTTGGTTGGTAAAGATTCGTACTCTCGATGCCACACGTAGATTGGAATATCCACACCATCGCATGAAACGTCTTCAATCATGTGATCGCGCATCAATGGGTCGATTTTGCCATAGCCAATGTAATCGCGTATTATGTAGTACATGAGTTTTTCAACAGCTTCCGCTGGAATCCTGAGCTTGTAGTCCTTGATTACTTGGCTGACTTTGCGTTTGAGATATTCCGTGGCTTTTCTTTTGGTCTCCAAATCCTTGACGCTGACATCTAGCTCCTCCATCAGAAGCGCTTTAATTTCATCCAGATATTTTTGCTCCTCTTGCAGAAGGGTGGGTTCGATGACTTCGTAACGCATTTTGTGCGTCATGGGGTCGCGCACTACAGCTGCGTACACGTTGGGCTCAGCGATGGAGTACACTTCTCGGAAGACTGCTGACTTCTTCTCTACGAGGCTGTCCGCTTGTGACATCGCTGGTCAACGCTCTCTAATACGTGTCTGATGCTACTGTATGGTATCGCAAGAAATAATGTTTCCGGGATGACTAATAAACTATATGAACCATGGCTCACTTGCTCAGATTCTCAACAGCTTATTTCCGATCTTGAATTGGCTTGCATCGCAGTGAACATAAACTGCTGGTGGTGTCAGAACGCTAGACCGAGGCAGTGAAGCTCTAGCTTTGCGTGATTAATGGCAAATATTGCGTGATCCCTTGGTTTTTCATTCGTTAGGATGCGGGTCGATGGAATTTTGGACGCTATCAGTAAGATTCTGCCTTCAAATTGCTCTAAAAACACGATTTAGACGTATTTTTCCATGGTGATTTGCCACGTTTTCCATGAATATGTCTATCATTATGATTCATGGACCAAATGTTGCTATATTCTCATTCATGAAAAAATCACATCAACCTTCAAGATGAGGTATGTTGAGTGTTTACATATATATGATGATCTTTTCCGCTATTTTCAACATACCATAAGTTATTTATCCATTGAACATTAAACCACTACACCCAGTCATGATGGAGGAACCATTATGGCAAGATGTCCAAAATGCGGAAGTGAAGTTAGCTCACCGAAAAAGAAATGGACTATGGCTGGTCGACCTGACAAAATGGGCAAGAGGATGCAGCTCGAAATCGGGCTTTTCGATTGTCCAAGATGCAAGAAGCCATTCCGTGTTGTCTTAAACAAGCGCAAGATTTAGAGCCCTGACATCAAGGAGTTCCCAAAGACCAACATGCCAACAAAGCGCCCTTGGACCAACAAAGCTTAACAAAGAATCCAGCCATTTCCCTATTTATTTTTTGTAAAGACTTTTTTGATTGCAGCGAGTGTCTTTTCTACTGATTCCAGCAAAGGACCAACTGGTCTTGAAATCAGCGGTAAGTTTTTTAGCAGAATGATGCATGTGTTCTGCAACAATAAGCATTACAGGTGCCAATCAGGAGAGGCAGCACAGCTGGCGAAAGATTGAGTTCATTAAGATCCAAATGGTCAAACGCTATGAAGAATAACTACTTGAAGACAGCAGTTCTGATAGCTATCATAATCGGTGGCGTCATAGCTTTCTGGTTTGGGCTGAGAGTTGGACTCGGAACTGAGTATCCTCTTTTGACAGTTGCTTCAGGAAGTATGGTTCCAACGCTTAATGTGGGCGATCTTATAGTGGTGCAAGGGGTGCTGAGTGCCTCTGAATTGACGGCGGCTGTCAAGCCAGAAGGCGAAATCATTGTGTTTAGGAGTCCTCGCGTGGATGGAGAGTTGATCGTACATCGGGCCGTGACCAAGGATTTTAACGAAAACGACGGGTTGTGGTACTTCGCAACTCAAGGCGATGCCAACTATGGTACAGACATCTGGACGGGTGAGGGCACGTGGCAGAATATGATCTCTGAGAGACGCGTCGTCGGGAGAGTTGTTGGAAAGGTTCCGTGGCTTGGCTACGTACCTCTGTATATCCGTACTCGAGAAGGCATTATACTTATAGCCGTCTTGTTTCTCCTCATAATTTTCGCAGAATACATACCTGTCTTGTACAAGAAACGTACGAAACAACGCTAGTGTTTTATGTTTGTTTCTGGCTTAACGAAGCAAATAGGGTTAGTTGACATGAGCAAAGATGCGAAGCCGAATCCGAAGGATGTCGCTCTTCAGCAATTAGGCATCGCAGCGGAGCATTTGAGCCTTGATCCCAACATTCATGAAGTCCTGAAGTATCCGAAGAGAGCCTTGATTGTTTCTCTTCCTGTGAAGATGGATAACGGATCAGTCAGAGTGTTTCTGGGTTGCCGCGTGCAACACAATGACGCTCGTGGCCCGTTTAAGGGCGGGGTGAGGTATCATCCAGACGTAACCTTGGATGAGGTTACGGCGTTAGCCATGTGGATGACGTGGAAATGCGCTGTTGTAGACATACCCTACGGTGGGGCTAAAGGCGGGGTGTGCTGCAATCCGAAGGAGATGTCGAGTCATGAGTTGGAGCGTTTAACTCGTCGATACACTACTATGATTCTGGATTTTATTGGTCCATATCGTGATGTTCCTGCGCCCGATGTCTACACTGATGAGCAGACGATGGCTTGGATAATGGACACGTACAGCCTGTTTAAGGGCTACAGCGTGCCTGAATCAGTTACAGGCAAACCTGTCGTTGTGGGTGGCTTCAGGCTTCGAGAAGAATCCACTTCGCGGGGAGTCGCTTTTTGCATTCGAGAAGCAGTGAAACACCTCAGAATGAAAGCTAAGAACACATCAGTGGCAATTCAAGGATTCGGTAGTGTCGGCTGGAACCTTGCACGAATATTACACGAAGATGGATATCGAATCGTAGCTGTGAGTGATTCCAAAGGAGGAATTTATAATCCCAAAGGATTGAATCCACTTGATGTCCTTGAGCACAAGAATCAAGCGGGCTCTGTAAAAGGGTACAAGGATGCCAAACAAGTGACAAACGATGAACTACTGGAATTGACCTGCGACATCTTGGCGCCAGCAGCTCTCGAAAACCAGATTACTAGGAGCAACGCAAGCAAAATCAGGGCCAAGATTCTTGCTGAAGCTGCGAATGGACCAACAACGCCACAAGCAGACAAAGCCCTCCACGAGAAAGGCGTGTTCATAATACCCGATATTCTAGCCAACTCTGGCGGGGTCACAGCAAGCTATTTTGAGTGGGAGCAGAACCTGACGCGTGAACGCTGGAGTGAGAAAGAAGTCAATGCGAGGCTTGAGCGGATGATGGTCAAAGCTTTCGACGATGTTTATGAGCTTTCAAAGAAGCAGAAGACTGACATGCGTGTTGCAGCGTTGATGTTGGGTGTCGGTAGAGTGGCTGAAGCAATTAAGACTCTTGGGTTGTGGCCTTCATAGTGTGGAGCAATTCAAGAGAAGAGGCAGTAGTGTCCTTACGCTGGTCTTCCTCCAAGACCTTGATGCTTTTGTCTCCTAGGCGAAATGTGTTGCATCGTTTATATGTTGACTTCTCTATCTAGTCTGAGAGACCAAAAAAGGGAGAGACCGATGGGTGAAGCATGTCAAGATAACAGCCTTCGACTTGCCTGATGCTTGGTATCAAGTTCTAAGGAGAATCTGGGAGGAAGGCGAGGAGTTCAGTGTCCGTTATGGTTCGGAAGTTACTGAAACTAGGAAGCTGGACGTTACCTTGGAGATTTTGCATCCTGAGAACAAGCCACTGGTGCATGGGAAAGCCTCTTGTGATATGCGCTATGTGATGAACTATTTTATGGAGTATTTGTGGTTCGGTGAAAAGAAGCCAGATGAGACTTACACCTACTCAAGCCGATTGCGCACGCCTGTTGATCAAATAGAAGCCGCAATAAAACGCTATGTGGATGAGCGATTTGACAGACAGGTTACTCTCGTTGTGCGGGTTCCCACCGACATAGAAAAGGAGCACGAAGGCAAAAGGCATGAGCCGCCCTGCTTGACAATTCTTGACACCGAAGTTGCTCGAGACGAAGATGACAGAAAACTGAAACTTGTTCTAACAGGATATTGGCGCTCATGGGACGCTTATGCTGCACTACCTGCCAATCTTGCTGGGCTGCAGCTATTCAACGAAGCCTTTGTAAAGGAACTTAATGCCCGAGGCACAGAAAAGCATGGAAACAAATGGGAAGAGATCTACACTGGAAAGATGATTATGCACTCTAAAAACTGCCACATTTACAAACGACAGCTTCCCATGGTTGAGGAATTGCTGAACACAAAGAAAACTACAATTGGAGAGAAGATTCAGGTCTCAAGGAAAACTCAATGATTAATCATTAAGCAATCCTATTCGTGTCAGTATTTGTTTTACTGCTGGTATTGCTGAGCTCTCTGGCGGAAGATCAAGCAAAGGCTTTCCAGTTAGATTGTGCGTGAATATGTTGTCGTCAGTTGGGATTGTGCCGACAAACTCGTAGCCCAGTTTGTTTGCCTCCTCTTTCAGCATTTGCTCCATTTCTGGCTTCCATCTGTTTCCTATCAGGTACTTTTTCTTGAAGTCTATGTGAACTTCTTTGGCTACTTCGATGATGCGCCTCGCGGTCATTAATCCCATAGAGCTCGGATCGGTTACAACCAGCATGATGTCTACGTCGCGATCGGTTCTGCGACTCAAATGCTCCAAGCCTGCTTCCATGTCCATGAATGTTATGTCGTAGTTACCCATTAGGCGGTCGACAATATGTGTTAAGAAAGCGTTGACTGGGCAGTAGCAGCCTTCGCCCTCACCGCGACCCATCACAAGTAAGTCGAATCTCGGTGTTTCACGCAGGATTTCAAAGATGCGTGTTTCCAGAATATCCTCCTTGGTCATGGTGGGCGGAATCTCCGACTTCTCCAACGCCTTCCTCAAATCACCGGTAACCATACCAACAGTACGAGCAACAGGAATACCCAGCACATCAGCTAGGTTTGAATCTGGATTGGCATCTATGACGAGAATGTCCTTTTCTGGATTGCTTTCGCTCAGGATTTTGACCATCAGCGCGGTTGTTGTGGTCTTGCCGACCCCGCCTTTTCCTGACACAGCAATGATTAAGCCTTTTTTGGGCAACGCTAAATCGCCATTCAAGACAGAATAGATAAGCAGCTAACCGTCGGAATTAACTCTTTTTGTATTCTTATCTCCCATTCTGCTGTTTGCGCTCGTAACATAGTGGTTCTCGCTTGGGAGCTGTAAAAGAACTAAAGAGCAACCTATCTAAATCGGTAGCTCATAGGTTTCACTGCACCCTTCGGCTTCGAACGTCTCTGCCAACTCTAATCGAGAAGACAAAAGCTCCGCCCAACGCCAGCAAAGCCAGAAACACGTCTTGGGCTATCAATACATCAACCAAAAGAAGTACGATGCACAGAACTAGGAAAAAAGAATCCATGATCAACCGACTAACAGGTTTCCTCGTACCCACATGCATCCCTATTAATGTGCGTTGGTGACTGCTTAAAATCTTGACTGTAAAGATAGCTACAAAGCGGTGAGTCACCGAGGATCGACGCCTAGTTTGCGCCCAGTCTCTTCAGCCTCATGGTCTCATGCCGGTTTTCCTTTGAGCGCTGAACGCCCAAGTTTAGGTTGCTCCCTTCCGGGCCTGGCCAGGTTCGCCCGGACGTCAGCCCCAAAGGACCGACACTCATAGCCAAAGACTGCAAGACATAGGCGCTCTTCAACGCCTCACCTCAGTCTTCAGCCCGTCGTGAAGAGGGTTTACGGTCAAGGCTTTTCAGCCTTTCAGGGGACCCCTAGCCCCCCGCCTAGACCCACCGCCAAACACAATCAGACCTCACAGACCATATAAAAGTTACACAGCACGATGCACGTTCAAACATTAAGTTAATTAACCCCAAATCAAACATACTCCAGAAACAGAGGACAGCCAGTATATGCCAAGAGAATTCCATTACCGGGGCTTCGTGTTGACTGATTTGCTAGCTATGTCCATGGACGAATTCATAAGGCTGCTACCGTCACGTCAGCGCCGTAGCCTTCAACGTGGCTTGAGTGTGGATCAGCGCAAACTGCTCGAAGCAATACGAAAAATCAAGCAGAGTCCAGAGGAAGCGGAGAAGGGTCCGTCGATTAAGACTCATGCGCGTGATATGATCATTTTGCCTGAAATGGTCGGCGTCACCATCTTGGTACACAATGGAAAAGAATTTACAGCCGTTGAAATAAAGCCGGAAATGATAGGTCACTACATAGGTGAATTTGCCATAACAAACAAGCCAGTTAAACATGGCGTGCCAGGTATAGGTGCTTCTCGTTCGTCTATGTACGTTCCGCTGAAGTAGAAGTAGCGCCTCTTGATTCTAGGCTCTGTATGATGGTTCAGTGGTTTTTTTGCTCCCAGCTGGCGGAATCTGGGGTAATGGAATAGGCGGCGGGATGTTCAATGTTCGAGTAATCACAATGGATTCTATGAAAGCCACGTTGGATATTGATTGGATAATGATGGGCGGTGGCGGTTTCTTCTCGGTATAACCGCTATGAATTTGCTTCAGTTCTTCTTTCTCGCCTGTGACGTGCGCTCTTCCTTTCACGCTGATCTGAGCCACTGCTGGATTGTAGTTGATAGTGAAGACAAAAGGTACTTCAAGCAGGTCATCGCTCCTCTTCTCAACACCGACCAGATTCAGGTTCGTTGATATCTGCACTGGTGGAAGAGCCTTATCGACATCCCATAAGCGTTCAGCCGACAGCTGATGAATGAAAACGCCGACCTTAATCATGGTGTATCAGAATCCCAATTTGCTAGGTCAATAATGGGCATCTTAGGATTTAAACATGAGACTTTTTACCGCTTGTATCGAGTAAAACCGCAATGTCCACAAGCGAAACGGTCGCCGTGGTCAGCCATGAAATAGCCCGGTCCACATCGTTCACAGTATGGGCGCAGCCTTGTTAACGTGGTAGCGTCAACTTTGTATCGCGTATATGCGCCCTTTTCCTTCTTTCTTACTTTGGGTTTCTTCTTTCCTTTTGGCTTTGCTGCTGGCACTTCCTCAGGTTTTTCAATTGGTTTCTCTTCTGCGGCTGGTGCCGTAACTGGTTTAGCGGCTGGTTTAGGGGCTGCTTTTTCGGCTGGTGGTTGCTCTTTCTTTCCTTTAGGCTTTTCAGCCATCTAACTCATCCCTCTTCCTTAGCGGGTT
>JGI24422J19971_10000398_pt1 | contig 24085 bp, 19 predicted proteins | sample DeeMarSWOR152_54_FD_19971 | JGI IMG/M metagenome (IMG submission 19971) | reverse complement strand
TTATTTTGGGCAATAATTGTGGTGTTTCTATTTTTGCTTTTGTTTTAAAATCGAATGATCTTATGTACGGTGTCAGCAAAAAAAGGGAGGTACAGGCTATGGATCTTGGCTTAAAGGACAAAGTCGCGCTCGTCACTGGTGCGAGCAGGGGTATCGGTTACAGTATCGCCCTAGCGTTAGCTGATGAGGGCGCGCATCTGTGCATATGCGCGCGAAGCGAGGACAAACTTAAGGCCGCTGCCAAAGAGATCGCAGCAAAGGGCGTTAGGGCGGAGTGCATCACAGGGGATCTGACCGAGGAAGGCGAAGCTGAGCGTTTCGTAGAAACAGCTCGACAATGTTTCGATGGGTTTGACATTCTAGTTAATAATGTTGGCGGATCGATCTGGACGCCCTTTATCGATATAAGCGATGGAGAATGGCTTCACATCCTAAACCTTACTTTTCTTTCGGCTGTCAGAGTTTCCAGGGCTGCCATTCCGATCATGGAGCATCGCGGCGGTGGGAGCATCATCAATATCTCCTCCATATACGGTCGCGAGATCGGGGGTCCTATTTCCTACAATGCGGCCAAATCCGCCATGATCAGCATGACCTCCAACCTGGCACAGGAAGTAGCAAAGAAAAACATCAGGGTGAATTCCGTAGCACCCGGATCGATCTTATTTTCCGGAGGAAACTGGGAGCGCCGCCTAAAAGCGGACCCGGAAGGCATAAAGGCTTTTGTAGAGACAAATATTCCGTTCGGTCGCTTTGGCAAGCCCGAAGAAGTGGCTGCTGTCGTGACTTTTCTGGCATCAAAGAAGGCCAGTTGGGTGACCGGTGCCTGCATCAATGTGGATGGGGGTCAGTCTAAGTCGCTGATCTAGGGTCCTCTTAAGACGTTGACAGGAGGTGCAGTATTTGATTAAGCAAGGAATAGAACGTAGAAATCTGGAGTATGTGTAAAGGAGTAATATTCAAAAGGGCGTCTATAAGAGGGGGTACAAGATGGAATCCGATCTCGAACTCAAGCGTAAGCTATATCGAACAATGCTCCTGATCCGACGATTTGAGGAGAAGCTTATCGAATTGAAAGCTCAGCTCGCCATTCCCGGGCTCTTGCACCTATACATTGGTGAGGAGGCGGTGGCTACGGGGGTTTGTGCTGCGATCCGCCAGGATGACTATATTACGAGTACACACCGGGGACATGGCCATTGTATTGCAAAGGGGGGCGATCCTTCCCGGATGATGGCGGAGCTTTATGGTCGCAGTGCCGGATACTGCCATGGGAGAGGTGGTTCCATGCATATTGCCGACTTTAACCTAGGCATTTTGGGAGCAAACGGGATCGTGTCGGCTGGCATGCCTATCGCTGGAGGAGCTGCCCTTTCCATCAAGATGCGAGGCATGGATCAGGTGGTGGTCTGTTTTTTCGGTGATGGAGGAGCCAATCAAGGTGTCTTCCATGAGAGCCTCAATATGTCCGCTCTCTGGAAATTACCGGTCATCTATGTCTGTGAGAATAACCAGTATGCTATCTCAGTTGCCCAGAGCCGGAGCGCGTCCATCCAAGATCTCTATTTAAGGAAAGATGCGTATGGTATGCATGGATGCAAGGTGGATGGCAACGACGTTATGGCAGTGTACGAGGCAGCACAAGAGGCGGTGGACCTTGCAAGACGTGGTGAAGGTCCTTCCCTGTTGGAGTGCAAGACATACCGATGGCGTGGCCATTATGAGGGTGAGGGGGACCGAATGTATACATATCGCACTAAAAGGGAGATGGAGGAGTGGAACAAGAAATGCCCCATAGAAAGATTTCGGAGAAAACTTCTCAGGGAAGGTCTTTTAGGAAAAGAGGAACTTGCCAACATCGAGCTTGATATTCAAGGGGAAATCGAACACGCTCTTCAGTTTGCGGAAGACAGCCCTTTCCCTGACACGAAAGACGTTTTTGCAGGTCTTTACGTACAGTAAAACAGAGGAGAATGGCATCATGAGAGAGATCTCTTTTGCAGATGCAATAATTGAAGCCCTTGCAGAAGAAATGCGTCGCGACGAGCGCGTTTTTATTATGGGAGAGGATGTAGGACGATTTGGTATGATATATATAGATCGTCCCCAGCTCTGGAAGGAATTCGGGGATGAAAGGATAAGGGATGCACCGATTTCTGAAAATGCCATAGTAGGCTTCGCATTGGGGGCAGCTATAATGGGAATGCGGCCAGTTGCTGAAATCATGTTCTGTGATCTGATGACACTGGCAATGGACCAAATAGTGAACCAAGCTGCCAAGATTCGTTATATGTTCGGCGGAGAGATCAAAGTACCTCTTGTTATACGCACCAGTCTGGGAGGTCTGCGCTCTGCTGCGGCTCAACATTCTCAACACCTTGAGGCCTGGTTCACTCATGTTCCCGGGCTCAAGGTAGTGGCACCATCAATGCCATCTGATGCCAAAGGGCTTCTCAAGAACGCTATTCGAGATGATAATCCGGTGATCTTCCTTGAGCATCAACAACTCATGTATACAAAAGGGAACGTCATGGATGGAGAGGACCTCATCCCCTTCGGAATGGCCGATATCAAAAGGGAGGGAAAAGACCTTACTGTTGTCTCGTATTCTCTCATGGTGCATAAGGTACTGAAGGCAGCCGTGGAACTAGAGAAACAGGGAATCCAAATTGAAGTCATAGATCTCCGGACCCTTAGTCCATTGGACAAGAAGACCATCCTCAAATCAATGGAAAAAACCGGGCGGCTTCTCATAGTGCATCAGGCATGTACCACTGGCGGATTTGGGGCGGAGATTGCTGCCATGGCAGCAAAGGAAGGCTTTGATCTGCTCGATAGCCCGATCCATCGACTAGGAGCACTGGATGTTCCCGTGCCTTTCAGCCCGGTTCTGGAAAATTACGTTATCCCAAACGAGCGTAGAATAATCGAGGAAGTGCTCAGCATCATGGCTCAATGATAAGAATCGAGAGAAATGCTATGAGAAAACCATCTTTTCGGAGAGAATCGAGACAACCCAAGTCCAAAAAGGCATTCATGCGGTATCTTTTAACCCTATACTCATATATATTCGTCCTTATAGAGATCTCTTATTGCCTTCTTGTTAAATTTCCCTATGCTCGTTTTTGGGATTTCATCAACAAACTTCACCCTATCCGGAAGTTGCCACTTGGCAAACTTCTCCCTAAGATGATTGATAATATCCTCTTCTATAACCTTACCCTTGTATTCATCTCTTAAAACCACTAAGGGGAGTGGCCTCTCTTCCCACTTAGGATGAGGAATCCCACTAACAGCAGCTTCGAGTACCGCTGGGTGGCACATTATTTCATTCTCCATGTCCACAGAAGAGATCCATTCCCCTCCACTCTTTATTACGTCCTTAATCCTATCAACTATTTTTATATAACCCTCAGGATCAATGGTAGCGATATCACCGCTTTTCCAATATCCATCACCCGTAAATCGGTCTGCTGTTTCCGGGGCATCGTAGTAACTGCTTACTACCCAGGGACCCCTCATTAAGAACTCTCCCGCTGACTTGCCGTCGTGGGGAAGCTCATTACCTTCTGCATCAACTATCTTAACATCACAACCTGGAACTTCCAGCCCCTGCCTTCTCTGGAGCTCCCATTTCTCTTCCTCTGATAATTTCTCTTCCAACCAAGGCTTCGGCTTATTCATGGTAGACCATGCAGCATTCTCGGTTGTCCCTGAAGCATGATAAGCCCGAGCACCGGTTAGCTCATAGAAACCCTTCAGCATAGATAGCGGTGGTTCACTCGCACCAGAGACAAGCGTAACATCGCTTAGATCGGGCTTTTCCTTCATATTTCTTATATATTCATATATCGGCATCCAGGCGGCCGAGGCAGCAAGGCCAACGGTCACGTTTTCGCTCACCATTAGATCAATAATTGAACCTATTTCCGCCGCAGTATATCTCCCAGGGAGAACAAGTTTCGAACCAGCCATGAAAGCAGCTACATGGTTAGACCATCCTAAGGCGTGATACAGAGGGACTATTTGCAGAAGGCAAGATCTGGGCGTCAACTCTAAAACAATAGCGGCTATTGAGGCAATGAGGTAAGAGGCCCTGTGGGAATAGAAAACACCCTTCGGTCTTCCCGTAGTTCCTGAGGTAAAACAAACGCTATAGGTAGATTTTTCATCAATCATCGGCCAATCGTATTCCGGGCTTGCCTCGCTCAAGAGTTCTTCATAGCTGTATAGTGGGGATAGCTTCGTCTTAATCTCACCTAAGTTCTTATCCGTTAAGATGACGTAGCCTTTGGCCGGCCTAAACTCGGATGCCATGGCCTCAGCAACCGGTATCAACGACTCATCGACAAATATCAATTCCGTTCCAGAATGTTTAGCAACATAGATTAGATCTGGTGGTGCCAACCTTACGTTCATTTCCACGTGAGCAGCGCCAATGCCCGGGATGCCGAAATATAATTCGATATACCGGTATGAATTCCAATCGAGCACTCCCACTCTATCCGCGGGTTTAACTCCCAAGCTTTCTAAGGCATTGGCAAGTTTTTGTATCCGTTCATAAGCATCCTTATAACTATATCGAAAAACGCCATCGGGCGTTCTGGAGACAACCTCCTGGCCTGCAAAATTTCTAACTGCATGCCTTAATATAGTAGTTACATTAAGTTGATAGTCATCGTGGGAACCTGAAGGAAACCCCTTGACGATTTTCATAATTATCTTCCCCCTCTCCTATGATCCGGACTTTGCTAGATTTTCCTTAAACTGAAATGCCTAAAGCCAGATATATAAAAAGCATCAAATCTCATTGTAGTAATATTCTATGATCAAAAAAGATTCTCAAGCTAGTTTTTGGTCACAGGCCCTCGTGATAAGGGGCAGGGCAGCGCTTACCTCTAAAGCCCTCTCCTGAACTGCCTTGTTGGGACATAGTACGTGTGGTTTCTGATGANTCGGCCAACCCATAGCTATTCGACAATCAAAGATTTGAGGTGGATCGCCTTAATCCTTTTGCGGCCCCCTTCGCCGAAGGCCTCATTATACTCGCGGATCATCTGTTTTACGGCATCAGAGTTAAGTGCAGCGTCCATGGCCTCATAACTCTCAAATTCATAAAGGGCCAAAAACTGATATTCCTCTTCACCTTCAAGTATCTTGTAACGGCGACCACTAAGTACGCCAGGAATTCGTTCAAGAAACCTGGGCATATGTTCCTCATTGTACCAGCGGTTGTAGGCCTCTTCCTTATCCGGTGTCAGCTTTGCCATGACAATAAAAAGCCCCTTGTCTTGCATGATCAAAACCTCCTTTCAAAGATACATACCCATAAATGATTCTGGAATGCTTGCCCCAATCACTTTCTTACTGGCCAATAACTCCTATTGCTGTCAGACTGAATACTGTTTCGGCTGGATCCTAGCCTTCACAGCGAACAAAAACCCGTGTCTGCAAATACTGCAACGGCGCTCCATGATCGCCCTATTCATCAATTCTTAATGGCCTCCATACGACAAGTTACGCTATTTGATAAGGTGCGACCAATAGTCAGGCAAAAACTCACGGTACACAAATCCGGTGTAAAGCAACCTCGGAATTATGCGGTTGCTGATGGTATCAAAGAGGCGCTCTCTAAAGCGGGAAACAGAATACTGGGGGTCACAGCAAAGACCTCCTTCACATCTCAGTGAACTCCCCCTATTTAGCGCCTGAATTGTTGGGGAAGATCCAGTAAAAAATAGGGTGCTAAGATATGAGTTACGCCCCTTATAGCAGGAGCGGACTTGGCAAGGTATGCTCTAAGTCACGAATGGCCCAATTTCAAACCCCTGACTTTGGGGTATTTGCTGATCCCTGTTGATAGGTTTGACTGCAAACAACTTTTATCATGCCTCTTCGGGAGAAAGCCTTACCCTTCCTCCGTCGATTTCGACGGTCGTCTTCGAATAGGTAAGTTTCTTTATGATCTTTCCGTCTCGGAAATGAAGAACGTCTACGCCCCGTCGCCTCTCGGGTTTCCCCTCGTAGCATTTTTCAAACGAAGGCCAATCGAGTTGCCATCGGTAAAGGGCCTTCTGCTCAACCTCATCAATAAAAGTTTCCTCATCTGTGAATCGAAATCCACCGTGGTTTTTAAACCAAGGGCTCCATGCCTGGCGAAGGGCTTCCTTTCCCTTTGCCCTCCCACCGGTCCAATTCTCGAAGAGAATCTCATCGTGGAAAAGCTCCATGACCCCATCAAGATCGTGGTCATTCCAGGCCTCATTCCATCGAGTTAAAGCCTTTTTGATTTCCTCCCTTGAAAGTACCATTCGAACCTCCCCTTGTAGATTGCCCATTCCGATTATGCCGTCCATCTATTCCGAAAATACAGCTACTCATTCCGAGTTTAGGCGTCCAGGTGTCCGGAACGCATCAACGCTCGAGTTTCTATTTTTCAGAATTGTTGTCAATAGTCAAGCTTGACCGTATTTTTCTCATCAATTCTCCTTTTAGGTTGATCTTGTGAGCACTATATATGAGGTAATCGAGGATCACATCCGCGATGGTTGGATTTTGAATGGTGTCATTCCAGCTGGTGATGGGGGAAAGAGACATACAGAACATGAGCCCCTTTTCTTGAGACAATGCTACCACAGATTTTATCGGTTACCATGCTTAATCAGGCTTCTGGTATTTTGTCTACGTCAATGAATGTTGCCTCATGCAGCGGTATTACTATGTCAGCGGCTTTGCTGATTCTTAATAAGCTGTCGTAGGCCTTTAATGCGTCGCCATGAATCCCGCAGGGTATAACTGTAAGCCGGTCACGAACCTCGGGTGGAGGATTGAAATTTTCGTTAACACAACACAAGCCGGTGATTATGGCCTTGCCTTTCTTGGTTTCTATTGCTACAGACTGTCCCCCTAAAGTATGCCCGGGGGTAAGCAACAGCTCAATTCCCTCCTCGATGTACGTATCTCCGTTTACGGTCTCAAAACGTAGGCCTTCAAAAAGCTCTTTAATGTATGGGTCTGCCAATGCCGGGTGTGGGTTAAGAGCAGATTCCAGTTCCATTTTTTGAACAACAAATTCAGCCTTATCAAATTCTTTAGCACATTCAATATGATCATGATGCAAATGAGTGACAATAATCATATCTATATCAGATAGACCTAGGCCTACTTTATTAAGGCCATCTTCAACAGACTGTATCTCCTGAGCCTCAAACCCACGCTGCCGATATCTCGCTGCAGAAGAGCCGGCATCAACCAATATATTTCTTTTAATCTCCTCAGATTCCAGGTACCAAATGTAACTCACAATACTGAGCGACTGCCCGAAGCCCATTTTGTAGGTCATTAATGGTTTAGCAAAATTATCTATTTTTGTAATTGGAATAGGCCGTATAGTATAAGTTGCCATTATTTGTTGCCTCCCATTCTTTGAGTAAAAGCCGAATAATCGGAACACATTGAGAAGGTACTGGATACTGATCTTACTCCCGCGCTCATGGATGAGGAACTCCCNTCAAATCAGGAAAGTCACCTTAAAAAATGCCAGCTGCTAATCCTCCTGAATCAGTTCAATCAATACCCCATTGGTGCTGTTGGGGTTTAGAAAGGCGACCCTCTCGTTTTCCCTCACCTTTCTTGATTTTTTATCAATGAGTTGAACTCCTTTAGCCTCCACGTGATTGAGCGAGGCATCCACATCCCTCACCCTATAAGCTATGTGATGGATGCCCTCACCTCTCTTCTCGAGGAACTTGCCCATCACACTATCGGAGCTTACTGGCTGGATCAGCTCAACGTTCACATTACCTATTGGAAAAAAGGCGATCTTCGCCTTGGTGTAAGAGGATTCATAGATTAAACTGGGCTCAATACCAAAGACATCTTTATAGAGTTTCATCGCCTGATCGAGATCCTTTACCGCTACTCCTATATGGTCCAGTTTTTCTATCATCGTGTCTCCTTCCGGTGTTCATTTCACCACTTATAGAGGGATATTGCCATGCTTTCTCTGAGGCCTTATCTCCGTTTTCCCCTTTAATCTATGGAGTGAAGTGATAAGAAAGGGCCGAATCTCCTTTGGCTCAATGATATCATCTATCCATCCCTTTTCAGCTGCAACATAGGGGTTTGCAAACTGCTCTCGGTAGAGCCTGATTTTTTCATCTCTCATTGCCTCTTGGTTTTCAGCCTTTTCGATTTCCTCCTTAAAGATGATATTGGCAGCCCCCTCGGGCCCCATTAGCGCTATCTCTGCACTCGGTAGCGCGGCGGTCACATCTGTGCCCACAAGCTTGCTGACCGCCATTCCCGACATCGCCCCTCCGTAAATCTTTCTGGTTATTACGGAGATTCGTGGCACCGTGGCTTCCGAATAGGCATAGAGAGTCTTTGCGCCGTGTCGAATAATCCCACCGTACTCCTGTTGCGTACCGGGAAGATAGCCCGGGCAATCAACGAAGTTAACAAGGGGAATTTGAAAGGCATCACAAAATCGAATGAACCTCGCCATCTTGTCTGAAGCATTGATGTCGAGACAACCTGCGAGGACGAGCGGTTGGTTGGCGATAATCCCCACGGTATTCCCATTCAACCGAGCAAACCCGATTAAAATGTTCTTGGCATATTCCTTCTGTATCTCAAAAAAGACCCGATCGTCCACGATCAGGCTTATCAATTTCTTCATGTCATAGGGCTTCTTGGGATCCTGAGGGACAATGGTTTGAAGCTCTTCTTCCACTCTCTCGACAGGGTCATCGGTGGATTTTGTTGGAGGGAGCTCACGGTTGTTGGAGGGAAGATAACTCAATAGCTCCTTCACCATCTTGAGACATCCCTCTTCTGTCTTTGAGGCAAAATGGGCAACACCGCTTCGGGTATGATGGATTGCTGCCCCACCGAGCTGCTCCGGGGTTACCTCCTCGCCGGTTACCTCCTTGATCACCTGGGGACCGGTGATGTGCATCCGACTGATCCCCTCCACCATAAAAACAAAGTCGCTCAGGGCTGGCGAGTACACAGCTCCTCCGGCGCACGGCCCCATAATAACCGAAATTTGAGGGACAACGCCCGATGCCAATGTATTGCGGAAGAAAAGAGAACCGTAATGACCGAGTCCTTCCTGGATTCTCGCCCCCCCTGAGTCAATCAGCCCAATGATAGGGCTGCCCGTTTGTATGGCCTTATCCATCACGAGGCAAATCTTCTTTGCGTGCTGCTCACCGAGAGAACCACCCATAACGGTGAAGTCTTGCGCGAACGCGTAGATCCGTCTTCCGTCAATCAAACCTGAGCCGGTCACCACCCCGTCTCCATAGAATTTCTGCTCCCCATCATCAAATGAGCTAAGCTGGCGTGTAACAAACATGCCAAGCTCGGAAAAGCTCCCGGGATCTAGCAAAAGATCTAGCCGCTCTCGCGCGGTGCGTTTACCTCGCTTGTGCTGCCTTTCAATTCTATCGAAACCACCTCCCTGAGCAGCCGTTTGCCTCCGTTCCCTCAGGATATCAAGTTTACTTTTCTCGCTCACAGTATAATCACCTGGCTCTATTTCTCTCTCCTTTGAACCTTCCCCTCAATGAACCCCGCGATTTCGCTGGTGGTATCGCTCGGCCGAAACACCTTTGCGATACCAAATTCCATAAGGCGATTCACATCCTTTTTGGGAATGATGCCCCCAACAGTCACTATCTTATCGTCGATGCCTTGCTTCTCCATCTTTTCCATTAGTTCTTTGCAAACGCTGAGATGGGTGCCGGATAGAATACTCAATCCGATCACATCCACATCTTCCTGAATCGCCGTTCGCAAAATAGCATCGACTGTTTGTCTGATTCCCGTGTAAATTACCTCCATGCCGGCATCCTTCAGAGATCTTGCCACTATCTTTGCGCCCTTATCGTGGCCATCTAATCCCGGCTTTGCGATGAGCACCCGTATTGGCTTTTTTGATGACATCTCATGTTCCCTTTAAAATACGCTCACCGGTTCGGCCTCACCATAGACCTCCTTGAGCTGTGTAACAATTTCTCCCATCGTAGCATAAGCCTTGACCGCATTGAAAATAAAGGGCATTAGGTTTTTCCTCTCATTCGCGGCTTTCCTAAGGGCACGGAGGGTTCTATCCACCTCTTGGCTATTGCGCTCTGCTTTGATTCGTTCAAGCCTTCCAATTTGCCGAGACAGCGTTTCCGGATCTACCTCGAAGACCTCCAGTTCTCGATCCTCTTCGTCGATCTTGAATCTATTGACCCCAACCTTGGTCAGCTCTCCAGACTCAAATCTCTTCTGCACATGGTAAGCTTGATCTGCCAGCTGCTTCTGTATAGTTCCATCTTCCACACAACGAAGGATGCCCCCGAAAGAATCGATTTTCTCCATCTCCGCTTTGATCTCCCCTTCAAAGTAGTTGGTCAGGGACTCGACATAGTATGAGCCCCCGAGTGGATCAACCACGTCAGGTATGCCGATTTCATGCGCGATGATCTGCTGGATTCTCAGTGATGTTCGAATCGCTTCATCGGTTGGGATTGCATAGGCCTCATCAAAACAAGGAAGATTCATCGAACGTGATCCAGCGAGCGCAGCCGCAAGTGCATAAAAGGAGATACGGGCGATGTTATTGAGGGGTTGCTGTTCGGTCATGCCACCCCCCATCCCTCCAGTGGAAAACTTCAGCCACATCGATTTTTCATTCTTTGCATGAAAACGCTCTTTCAGGATCTTTGCCCACAAGCGGCGTGCAGCTCTCAATTTTGCAATTTCCTGGAAGAAATTGAACTGAACACCCCCACAGATTAGGTGAAAGGAGAGAAGCGGCGCAATCTCATCTATGTTATAGCCTCGGTTTAGCACCTCCTCAAGGTAAGCGATCCCCGTCAGGAAGGGATATGCTATCCCTTGAGCCGGAGTAGCACCACACTCACATATATGAGTCCCGGAGACGCTCACAGAATTGAACCGAGGAACATGTTCAATGCAATATTCGATGGTATCTCCGATGAGGCGGATGGAGGGCTCTGGAGGAAAGATGTATGTTCCACGGGCAATATATTCCTTGATGATATCGTTTTGAATCGTCCCCCTCAATTTGTGCGGCTCGACGCCTTGTTTCTCAGCGGTAGCAACGTACATNGCCAGGATAACACTTGCCGTTGCGTTAATCGTAAAGGAAGTGCTGATTTCATCCAATGGGATCCCATCAAATATCTCCTCCATGTCTCTGAGCGTATCAATGGCGACCCCAAGCTTGCCAACGTCATCCTTCGCCAGGGGGTCATCTGAGTCAAGCCCCAGTTGAGTTGGCAAATCAAGGGCCAGGCTGAGCCCTGTTTGCCCTTGCTCCAGGAGAAACTTAAATCGGCTGTTGGTATTCTCTGAGGTCGAAAACCCCGCGTATTGCCTCATGGTCCATAGTTTGCCGCGATACATAGTAGGGTATATACCACGGGTATAGGGATATTTGCCTGGGCTCCCCAGTGCACTCTCATACTCCCATGACGATATATCCTCTGGGCCGTAATACAACTTTACCTTCACTCCCGTATTAGTCTCCTTTAAATCAGTATTGGCTTCTGAGCTGTTCTCCCTCCCTTTCTTCTTTTTCGTTTCTTCGCTCATTATTCAATCCTCATCTTGGCCCTTTCAGATGATTTTTTGGCTCCTCAGGTCCTCTATTTCAGCCGGTGAATACTTTAGAATACGGTTCAACACATGCTCAGTGTCTTCGCCCAATTTAGGTGGGGCCTTGAACACCTCCTGATCACTCTCGGACATTTTTATAGGATTGCCAAGTATGTTTAATGTGTTGCCATTTCCGTAATCGATCTCTGCTACCATATTGCGGCTGAGAACCTGAGGGTCCGATAATGCTTTATCGACAGTATTGATGGGCCCTATTGGAATGTTCTTGCCTAATAGTTCCAGCCACTCCTCCCCCGTCTTCGTGAGAAAAGTATTCTCTAAAATCTCGTACAATTCTTTCTTGTTCTTCAATCGACTTTCCCTGGAATTGAACTTGGGATCCTTCGCCAATTCCGGCTTACCGATTGCCTCGCATAATTCAGCAAAGATTTTCTGCGTGTTGCAATCAATGACAATATCAAAGGTCTTTGTCTTCAAAGCACTTATGGGATGGATTGAAGTGTGGCCTGATCCAACGGGTTGGGCGATCTCATTTCCCACAAAATAGTACTGGCCTCGGTAGGTAAGCAGCGAGATTTGACAATCCAATAGGCTGATATCAATAAACTGGCCTTGACCGGTCTGTTCCCTCTGGTAAAGGGCAGCCAGTATACCGTTAGCAGCAAACAGACCGCCCGCCAGATCACCCATGGGTGCCCCCATCCTCACCGGCATTTGCCCGGGCTCCCCGGTATAGCTCATGATGCCCCCTCTGGCCTGAATGATGAGATCAAAGGCAGGTCGGTCATTGAAAGGGCCTGTTTGGCCGTACCCGGAAATCGAACAGCAGATGATCCTGGGGTTTATTTTTTTCAGGGTATCATAATCAACTCCCAGCTTTTTGACCACGCCTGGCCTGAAGTTGTCAATTACCACATCTGATTTCCTTGTTAAGCCATAAAAAATCTCCCTGCCTTTCTCGGTTTTTAAATCCAGGGTCATGCTCCGTTTGTTTCGATTCATCGCAATAAAATAGGCGCTCTCACCCTCAAAAAAATAGGGGGGCACACCCCGTGCCCCTTCTCCGACGCCAGGCCTTTCAATCTTGATTACCTCTGCCCCTAAGTCCCCTAGAATCAAGGTACAATATGGCCCGGCCATAATGAGTGTGAGATCAAGAATTCTTATATTTGATAAGGGTTGACCCATCTTAATTCTCCTTTTTATAAAATCAAAAACTTTGCAAATTACTATCTTTTAAAGCCACTGCGAAAACAACTCTTCTATCCATTCTCTAACGAATAATGATGTTCTCAAATTTGTTTTCCAAATTCTATCAATCACTCCCCAAATTTTAGCATCACTGCTTACTGTCTCTCCCGTGATCATTTAAGAATTTCACAACCTTGTCCTTCTGAAAAGGCTCTAGAACGATTTTCTAAAGCCTCATAAGCTTTACCCTTTAAAATCGGAATCAACTTATTTGTTACGCATTTGATTGTGAAAGGCAACTCAGCCTTGGATATGCTATTGGCTGATTCGTATGGAAAAACCTATGGATATGATATAGCTAAGACCTGACGATCTGGATCTTCAGCGTGATTCCTCTATCCATATCCACCTGATTCCAATCGAACTCCTTAATTGGAATAGAGATTCGATTATTTGCGATCAATTTAGAAGGCTTACTTTCCCAAATTTTTCTATCATTAGACCAGGCTTCAATAGAAGCCTTTTTAAGTGTATGTGAAACCTGGATCGAAACCCCTGGATGAAGCCATGCACATCGATAGGATTTCATTTGACGTGGAATTATTTTTTGCGGAACTACATATCTAATTGGATCTTCAGTATGCATAGAAACATATTCATGGATTTCATTTTTACCCGATTCCATTTTTTCTAATATACTCAGCGCAGCCTGCTTTCCCTCAAGGGAACATAGATCATGCATATCTGCTCCTCGTAAGACGTTTCCCGCAGCGTAGATGTTTGGCACTGATGTCATGAGATTATTATCAACAACGGGCCCAAAGGTTAAAGGATCTCGCTCTATTGATGAATGATCGATCAATGGAGAATAAGATCTAAATTTTCCGGTAATAACAACTGTGTCGCAGGTAACCCTGGAAACCCTTTCATTATCCAAATTTAATAACTCAACTCCTTCGACACGGCTATCACCTAAAATTCTGTTGATCAGAGTATTATTGTAAATGGGAATACCATAAAACCAAGTTAAGGATTTAAAAGGAAAGGAATAGGTTTGAACCTTAGGATCCTCTTCCACTATACCCACAATAGAAGACCCTAGTTTTCTTAAAGTTAGTATACAGGGATACGCCACATGTTCTGAGCCCATGATTAGAGCGCTTTTTCCTGGCTTCCTATTCTGAACATCAGCCAATTCAAGTAGTGTCCCTGTAGTAAAAACTCCAGCAGGACGCAGGCCTGGCAGGACCCTGGGGAATTGTGAACTTTCAAAGCAACCGGTAGCCAAAATGATGAAACGAGAGTTATATATTTTTGCTCCTTGAGGAGACAATACTTCTAACTGGTGCATTTCTCCAGAATTTTTTGGCATTATTTTTAGAACCATAGCCTCAGTATTAATTTCAACCGAACCATTTCTTATCAAATGATCAAGCTTTTTTGCATATTTTGGTCCTGAATAAACTCTCTTTAAATCCCTGAATCCAAAGAAACGTATATCTTCAATTCTCGGAATTCCTCCCAATTTATCGTCACATTCAAAAAGTGCGATCTTTAATTTCGATAATTTTGAAAGTTCTAGACAGGCAGAGATTCCTGCTGGCCCACCTCCAATGACAGCAACATCCAATGAGTTTTCAGCTTCTAAAGTCATAATATTTTTCCCTTTTGTGCTCTTCGAATTGAGATTGATTATTCCTTGCCTTTGATGTGAAAACTAGCAAATCCTTTGAGGTATTTGTCATTTCAATGGCCATTCATTCTTGGAGCAATACTAATACAGAGAATAGCGCTGGTTTTTTTGAGTTTCGTCTAGCCTGAAAAAACCATTTCGGCTGTCTTAAGTATTCGCAAATGGAGTCATCCTAAACACAAATTTTCCACTCCTTAGCACTACATTTGCTCGGCAATCACATAATTTGAACCAGTTCCTTTTTTAGTAATATTTTCAAATTCCTGGCCCAATTCCCTTGCCAGTATATCTGCAATTTTTTGGCTACAATAATTTCCCTGGCAGGTCCCCATAGATGCCCTCGTCCGGAATTTTACTCCGTCTATAGTAGTTGCTCCTCTCCGAATTGCCTCAATAATTTCTCCTTCAGTTACCTTCTCACATCGACAAATAATATGTCCGTATCTATGATCCTTTGCAATAAGTGCATTGCGATCATCATTCGTCAAGTCTTCCATTCTTGGAGCAGCCTTCCTGAATTTATTAAATACGTGTTTAGTTACCAAATCGAGTCCAGCATCACCCAGCATATTCACCACATGTCTGGACATGGGAAGGGCACCTATAAAACCGGGTAATCTAAGTACTACATTGATAAACTTACCGTTTTCTGGGGAAAATTCAACGAGATGATCCCCAACATTGCGTGTATTAAATAACCGGACTCCGGTATAAGTCCTGATTATGTCTTTTATAGAAATGGCGGGGACTAAGGTTTGAGCAGTGGCAATTCCATCAAAAACCTTGTCCCGCATGGTGCCTATATCATCTGGGTCATCGGTGGGTTCGTATATTCCACACTCAACTAAAAGATTGGGATAACGCGACTGTATTAGTTGAATAACACCAGGTTTATTGGGCCACCGCACTGTACCGTTAAGTAATCCATTCAAACGCCTATCTAAAACTATGAACTGCGTCTTGTTAAATGTTAGATTCCAATCACGGCCCCCTGCCATATCGGCTACTCGGTCACCATATTTACCTGTAGCATTCACAATGAATTTAGTTTTAATGGCGCCCTGGGACGTCTGTACCATTTGATAGTTATTCTTCTTATTAATTGCGGTGACCTCCGCATTTAGCATTATTTTAACACCGTTTTGCACTGCACTCTCTGCCATTGCGATCACTATTTCCGGAGGGAACACATCTATAACGTGATCTTTAGCGTACAAACCAGTCACAACGTCTTTGTTTACGTATGGTTCTCGAGCAAGAATTTGCTCTCTGTCTACTTGTTCGAAATCAGCATATATGCCCCCTATTTTCTTTCCAAGATCGATGTATTTTTGCATGTCTTCGATTTGATCTTTATCTTTCGCCAATATGTGCAGCGGGGAGTAGATATGCTTTACGCCTAACTCCTCAAACATTGGAATCCATTCATTAAAACCCTGCTCATTCCATTTTGTCAAAAGTGAATTTGGATTATAGAGGGCAGATAAAGGTGTGTCAGGAGGGAGCATTACACTTTTCAAAACCATCGATCCAACCATATTTAAGCCGGTATAAATATGTCCCAATGTTAATTTGCTTTGCCCAGCAGCAACTTCACCAGCTCTTTCGACTACAATGATCTCTACCTTATATTTTGATAATTCTCTGGCTATACCACATCCAGTAATTCCCGCTCCAATTATTACAACATCAGCTTCAGCAATTTGTTTTTCGTTCATTCTGTATCTCCGATCTTTCGACAATTCTCATTTTCCCATAAAAATTCGTTTAAAGTGTTTATATTCACAGATATCTAAATCCTTTAACTATTTTATCGTAAAATTCTATTAGGAGCTATTTTCACTTATTGAAATTCGTCAACCAAATCAGCCAGACCAAGTCTCCTAATAGTTTCTGTTTTAGGAATACCGTTTTTATTCCATCCCCGCTCTTTATAGTATTCCTCCAACATTTGTTCCAGTGGCACCGTGTTTCCTTTAGCAGGCCCATCGGGCATTGGTTCATTCAGGCATCTCCATGGTAGGGTATCATCCTCTTTAGAAAATCCTTCTCTCACGTTAAAAAGCCGCTCAAGCGTATATATTCTGTCAGCCATGTTCATTGACTCCTCATTAGAATAGCCCCAACCTGTAACGGCATTGGTAAATTTAAGCCGCTGCGCATTATCCATGCCAAATCGAGAAAAGCTGCAAAAAATCATTGAATCTTGAAGGCAGTATTTATTCTGTTCTCTCCGTACCATTGCCGCTTTTCCTTTGTGAGTTAACATGTCCTTTAACTCGACACGTTCAGGGGTGAGTGTTGGGCCGAATGAATGATTTGCACCTGGTGTCGAGGTAGCATAGAGCAATCCCATTCCAACAAGGCCTCTTGGCTCGTACGCAGCAAAACCCTGCCCTTTACTATGCATGGCGAATTTTTCCGAACCCTGTCCAATCTTTTCCGAAACTCTTTTAGTTCCTTCTGCCAATAAATCACCAAATCCATCCCTCCGGGCAATTTTCTCTATAAGAGTTATGAGGCCCTCAGCATCACCAAATCTCAATTCGAGCCCGTCAGTATCTTTGACTGTAATCAACCCTCGCTGGTAGCACTCTATCGCAAAAGCAATAACGTTTCCCGTGCTGATTGTATCCATTCCATATTCATTACACAGGTAATTTGCCTGCGCCACAGCCCTGATATCCCCAATACCGCAATTACTCCCCAGAAGTCCTATCGTCTCATATTCGGGACCAGGCAAAACAATTCCCTTGTAAGGACCATCCTTGATCAATCCTGCCTTGCCACATGGAAGAGGGCAGCCGAAACATGACTCGTTGTGGATATAGAGAGTATCCCTTACTGTTTCCGGCATCAGACCTTCGATGTCGTCAAAGGTCGCTCTGGAAAAATTCATAACAGGCAACACACCGGTACTGTATGTTACGGCAAGTGTACCCGGTGTTCCTTTTTCAATCCTTCCAGGGACAGCCGGATTTGACCGTATCGTTGCATACGTGTCTTCAAGTAATCTCTGAAACTCCTCTATATCGGCTGCATATACGTTTTTTGTGCCTCTTACTGCAATGGCTTTCAAATTCTTGGATCCCATTACAGCACCTGCGCCTCCTCTGCCTGCTGCTCTGGAGTCCACAATAATCCCAGAAAACCGAATAAGCCTTTCGCCGGCAGGGCCTATTGGAGCAACACTAACGGAATCATCTTGCAACTCCTCTCTAATCGCTGCTTTGGTTTCACCGGTTGTTTTTCCCCAGTGTCGCTGGGCATCCCTGATCTGCACCGTATCATCATCGATCCATATATAAACTGGCCTTTTGGCTGTTCCTTTTATGATTACCATATCATAACCAGCATACTTCAGTGCCGGACCAAATCCTCCCCCGCCACAAACGGACCTTGACAATGATCCGGAAAGGGGTGACTTATTGATCACTGCGAACTTGGAGGCGAAGGGAGTTAGAGTGCCCTGAAGCGGGCCTGTCATAAAATATAGTGAGCTCTCAGGGGAAAAAGGATCCAGATTGGGCGCTAATTCCCTATATGCCAAGTAAGCTCCTATTCCCCTTCCCCCTATATATGCTCTCGCAATAGCCTCATCAAGTGATTCTGTTGCCACCGTTTCATGACTCAAATCGATCCTCAGTGTTTTCCCTTTATATCCGCCATTGAACATAAAAAACCCCCCCTACTCCTCAAAAACCAAGGCCCCTGTTGGACAATAACGAACGCATAGAGGCTCTCCTCCACATAAGTCGCATTTCATGGCTACTTCTTTTTCTTTATCCATAACAATCATATCATAAGGACATGCATCGGCGCATTGTTGACACCCAACACACTCTTCCTGATCAATAGCCCATATTGACACATCATCTTTCTTGACAAATGCATCGACAGGGCAGGCTTCAGCACATGGTGCCGGTTCACACTGCTGGCAAATATGAGGGCGATCCATCTGCAAAACAGGCTTATTCAAACCGAACGACCAATTACTTTCGACCCGAATTAAACCATTCTTCGGATTAAATGCGCCACTGTGATGAAACATTGAACACGAAAGCTCACATATTCTGCATCCGACACATCGTTCCTCTATCACTCTCAAACGCTTTTTCGACACTTCCCAACCTCTCTGATTCAACTTCAAGTACCAAACCCAAAAATATTTAAATTATTCGATGTGGAGGAATATTGTTCCTCCTCTATTGAACCTCTGCAGACGCTGGTATCCTAGCATATAAGCATACTGGTGTTTATATAAAAACGAATTATTGCGGGTCTTAATGTAGATTGCTTAGCAGCTAATTATCCCGTGATCACTTGCGAAGGATGTACTATATTTCTCTGCCGATTTTTGAACCTTCGTAAATCGCTTCCATTACATTCCGGGCTTTCACGCAGTCCCCTACAGCGAATACAGATAACCCCTTCTTGTTACGGAGTATTTTCTCAAGAGAATCTTCGGCAACAGCACCAGTAGCGAGCACAACCGTATCGATTCCCATAAGTTTTCGGGTCCACCCCTTCTGGGTATAAACAATACCATCCTCGTCAATGCACTTAACCTCCGCCCCAAATTGGATTTCAATCCCCTTTTCTGCAAATTTATTCTCGAAATAGATGCGGTTTGCATTTCCAATATCTGGAGGCGTGGTTGGAAGCATTTCCAGAAGGGCTATATCTCTTCCCTGTTCAGCAAGATAATCGGCCACTTCCAATCCGACAAGCCCAGCCCCTATAACAACGACCCGCTTTCCAACCGAAGCTTTTCCATCCAGGACGTCTGCTGCGTAAACAACGTGTCTCTTATCTACGCCCTCAATATCTGGCACTAAAGGAACGGCACCGGTGGCCAACACAACTACTTCCGCGGCAATGTCTTTTACCGTCTCTTTTGTTATATTCTTGCCGGATTCCACATGCACACCGAGTTTCCTAACCTGCCGGGCGAGATAGTCCGTCACTTTTCCAAGGTCAGCACGGTTGGGCGGTATTCTTCCAATCCTGACCTGTCCTCCCACATCGGTCTCCCTTTCATAAAGGGTGACGTCGTGTCCCCTCAAAGCTGCGACACGGGCTGATTCCAGCCCTGCTGGCCCGGCTCCAATCACAGCAACTTTCTTAGGTTTCTGAGCCTTTCTGATCTCAAACTCTTTTTCCCTTCCAATGATAGGATTCTGCAAACAGGTAAATGGTTTCATTCGATGGATGTTATCGATGCACCCCTGATTACAGGCAATGCACTGGCGGATGTCATCATATCGACCCTCCATAGCCTTCTTTGGCCATTCAGGATCGGCCAGAAGTCCCCTTCCCATAACCACAAAGTCTGCTTTTCCCTCCTCGATAATCTTGGCAGCTTTTTTGGGTTCAATGATACGCCCTACCGTACCCACAGGCACATTAACGTACTCTTTTACCATAGCCGCCAAATGCACATTGGTAAAGGGTGGAATCTGCATCGCCGGGATCATTATGTAAGGCCTCGACTCGTGAAGTCCTACGGAACAGATGATGGCATCCCCACCTGCTTCAACCGCAAGCTTCGCGGTTATGCAGGCATCTTCTGGAATAACTCCTCCCTCTTCCACGTAATCATTAATATTGAGCTTCACGAGGACGGGAAAGTCCTCTCCGGCTTTTTTCTTTACATCTGAGATGATCTCTTGCAAGAACCTGGACCTTCCATAGATATCTCCTCCATATCGATCATTACGTTTATTGGCATAAGGAGATAGAAATTGATTGATTAAGTATCCATGTGCCCCATGAATTTCAACTGCATCAAATCCACCTTCCCTCGCCCTTTTCCCGGCATCGCCAAATTTGGAGATTATGATCTCAATGTCTCCAAGGGTCATCTGTCGTGGCATATCCGTCTTTTTGCTAATCCCGCTGTAGCGTGAGGCCAGGTTGGATGGACCAATCGGCTGAAGTCCGGTTATCTCTGAGGAACATTCCCTTCCACCGTGATGTAGCTGCTGTGCAATCTTCGCTCCTTCTGCATGAACAGCCTCCGTCAGCTTCCTGAAGCCGGGAATGAGCTTATCATCGTACGCCCCCAGCGCGTGAGTGATTCGCTTCCCCTCGAGGGAGACATGAGAAGATTCCGTCACATTCAAACTACAACCTCCTCTTGCGATATTGGCATGGTAGGCCACCAGCCTGTCGGTGACAGACCCGTCTTCATTGGCGAAATTTGCGACCATAGCCGCCAGCACGATCCTGTTCTTCAACTCCATCTGTCCGATCTTTATTGGTTCAAACAGCTTTTTTACCTCTTGCACCTTTCCCTCCTATCTGATGATTTGAAACCTCTTAGATCCAGCCTGATAGCCAGAAAATTTCTCCACTATTACTTTGTCAAGGTCGGCAAAAAAATAATGGGGCTATGTACTTGCCTCATGTGCATAGCCCCATTATTTTTTAAGGGTTTTTTCCTCAAGTTATGCAAAGCTCTCAAGATGATAATAGGGGATTAGGGCTATGCACTTATCTCCCGTACCTCCTACATGTATTATTTCCCATAGAGCGCTGCTCGTGCATAAGCTACTATATCTATTCGGAAAAATAATAGTAGGATAGAAATGCTATATCTACCATATTGCTCTTAAAGGATCTTGTAATTTGCAAAGGCTTAGTCCTAAGCATACCATATCGGGATCGGGGAAAGTAAGTGTATATCCCTATAAGGGATATGTCTAATCAATCACCACCGACGCTTCCTGAAACAGTGAATCCTCTTCTCTCAAGATCCGGTGTGCCTCATCCAAGCTTACCTCTTTGAAGAACGTTGAATCGCCTGTCTTTTCCTGTGCGATCCAAGACAGATCGCAGCTAATGACGGTTCCAATCTTCACGTACCCGCCTGTGGGAGGGCCGTCAACGGCTAAAACAATAGGCTCTCGGCCCGACACTACCTGAATTCCACCCGTTGGGATGCATTCATTCAGGATATTTGAGGGATCTTCGCCGCCTTCAAGATCCATAAACTCCTCCCTTGGTTTGAAGCTCAACTGGGGACCTTCATACCGCACGCCCATGCGGTCTGCCAGAGGCGTCACTTTCCATGGGGTGGAGAAAAAAAGCTCAACGCTTTCGTTAGTAAAAAGGAATTCCTCCAGCCCTCGCACCGCCCTTACTTGAAACGTATTACCAAAATGTCTCACCAGGTTTAATGCCGCTCTCCTCCCTTCCAGGTATGAGGGTGAAATCCCCGACTGGCCAATCTTTAGAATATCCCCTTTTTTAAGCATCCTCCCCTCGTATCCCCCCATCTCTCCTCTAAGAAACGTTGATTTGCTCCCGAGGATGGACGGGACATCGATCCCTCCTGACACAGTAACATAGGCCCGGCACCCATCTTTCACTCTGGAAAAGGTGAGGATATCCCCTTTACAGACCCTTATGACCTTCCACATTTCGATATCCTGACCGTTTAATCTGGGAGACAGGTCTCCTCCCGTAATAGCAATCCCCATATCTGACAGCGCCTTCATTTGGAATCCGATACCGAGCACCTCAAGTCCTGCATCCCCCAGACGGTTCTTGAGAAGAAGATTCCCTACCTTTAGGGAGAAGGCGTCGAAGGCACCGGAGGGGGGAATACCTTTTGAGCCATATCCAGGTCTTCCTAGATCCTGGACCGTTGTCATCATCCCGCCGTTAATTACCTCAAACATCAGCACTCCCTTCTCCACTGGGAATAGAATTTAATGTCCAATCTTCATCCTCAATTTGATAAGCGTAACTTGAGAAGTTTCTTTCAATCGCCTGATACTCTGCATGGCTTATTGAAAAGAAGTCGATCCTATCCCCGGGCCTAAAGAGGATGATATCATCTTTAAAAATGGGATTGCTGCGCTTCAGGTCGTAGATCAGAAGCGGCGTTCGTCCTAACATCTGGTAACCCCCAGGACTTTCCAGGGGATAAATGCACTGCAAAATGCCCCCAATTCCTAAAGTTCCCTTAGGGGTGCGCGTGCGAGGGACCTTATACTTGGGGGCGGTTATGCGGCTGGACGGATCTATGGGCACAAAGGATGGCAGACCAGGCGTAAATCCAATGTAGATAACCCTGTAGGAGCTGGATGTATGCATCTGAATTAATGCATCAACACTCATCTTATTATATTCTGCGACGAACTCCAAATTGGGAGACGCCTGGAACTCTTGAGCACATGATCGAGTCCATTGGTCTCCGTATACAACAGGCATCCGAATCACCCGGGAAGCAAGAACCTCCTTCTCCTGCTGTGTCTCGTCTTCTAGCTTCCTCACTTCCTGGATTAGATCATCGGTCGCAATCTCAAAAGGATCATAATCAATCATCAGAGAATTGATGCTCGAAGAAATGCCTCGAATTCCCCTGCATTCCATTTTTCTCAACCGATCGCAGAGAACGATAACATTAAAACTGTTTCTGAGGCTGAAGCTGTTTCCATAATTGACTACAAGGAAATGATCCCCTGCGATTCGATATCGCGTCTTCATGCTATCGATCTCTCAGTTTGACGGTTATTCCCGCCTCTCTCAATACATCGCGGATTGCCTGAAGTCGATCCAACGTAAGAGGATTATCGCCGTGGATACAGATGGTATCGGCGTCGAAACCTACTTGGGCTCCCTCCATGGAAGTGACCTTGCCCTCTTCTAAAAAACGCAAAGCCCTTTCGGCGATTGCCTGAGGAGTTGCTTCAAGCTTTTTCACCCTGGGCGGTACTAGTTTCCCGGAAGATGAATAATGGAGATCTGCATAAAACTCCCGAAATATTCTCAGTCCCATTTTATCAGCAACCTGCCCTAAAGTAGGATGGTAGATCTCAACTGGCCCTGGACAATAGAGGATCAATTTATGGTCGATATCCAGAACGGCTTCTACTAGAGCACGGGCCTGTTCTTCACTTTCTTTTGTGCTTCGAAAAAAGGCCCCGTGAGGTTTTACGTGGTGCAGACTGAGACCTTCGATCTCTGCAAAGGCCTTGAGGGCACCCACCTGGTAAATGATATAGTGATAGATCTCCTCAGGGCTGATCTCCATCACTCGTCTTCCGAAGCCCATGAGGTCCGGCAACCCGGGATGAGCTCCGACAGCCACACCATATCTTTTGGCAAGACTCACGGTCTTTTTCATTGTCAGTGGGTCTCCGGCATGATATCCGCAGGCAATGTTGGCCGAGGTGATGAGCTTCATTATGGCCTCATCATTGGGCATCACATAGTTCCCGAATCCCTCTCCGATATCTGAATTGATATCAATCTCCTTAAGCATTTTGTCCTCCCTTAACCGATTTTTCGGTAATCATATAGGTGCGAATGCCACATTACAATAAAGAAGGTTTGATAATGAGATTCAATGGGCGTGTTTAAAATGGCCAATTCTTGAGTTCTCTTGAGGCTGCTCCTAAGGATTAGGAGAATCGCACAACAAGAGGTACTAACCCGGTGATATCTGACAACTTGTTTCTATCACTTACTTATTCATCTCCTAAATCCGCCCTCATCTCCACGCCAGCTAACTCTTCCATAACCTTTATGACAACCGGATAATATCTCTCCCTA
>JGI24422J19971_10000397_pt1 | contig 24110 bp, 24 predicted proteins | sample DeeMarSWOR152_54_FD_19971 | JGI IMG/M metagenome (IMG submission 19971) | reverse complement strand
TTACCTCATAGGTAATGACCCTGGGTCTTCTCCTTACATACATCAATGGGATTACGGAGGAGAACTTACTGCTGGTAAATATTATGGGGCTTACTGGTACGATCTAACAGAAACCAGTATTTATGTACATAGACATGGTCAAGATGAGAACTGGGATTATGTTCGGATAATGCTCTGGAAAATACAAGAACCACCTACTTAGACAAAGAATTTCTTTGAATCTACATTCAAAATAAAAGATTAAGGAGGTGAGTCTAATTGATTGACAGGAAAGACTTCATAATCATAGCTCTAGTTAGTTTCATGTTAGTTGTTACACTTTATCCTAGAATAACAACAAGCAATACATGGGAACCCATTAACCCCTATGATCCTTGGATAGATTGGGATGACAATGGAGAAATAGACATATTCGACAAAGTAGCAGTTGGAAGCAGATTTGGTAGCGAAGGAGATCCAACAAAGAACGTAAACGTAACAAACTTTCCGTTAGATGAAGAAGGAAACTTAAAAGTCAGTATTGCTGAAGAACCTCTGAAGACTTACAAAGATGTTGCAGAGATAACGGTTTTCAAAACGGACGCACAGTCAGATTTAACGACAGATTCTCCTAGATGTAGCGGGGGCGCTCAATTAGAAAACGCTCATTCAATGTTTACTTTTTGTTTCCTTCCAAAAAGGATGCCTTTCAATGTTACTGAGGTCTGGATGTCACTGGTGATATTCGCAGGTCCACAAACTTATCCTACATTATATACTACTCAGTTTACCATTACCTTAAACAGTCAATCACAAGCTTTCAACACTGAATATACGGTATCAAGCCAATACTTGAAAGTTTTTTCCCTTAATATCTCAAATCCCAGTTTAACCAATTCCATCCAAGAGGGAATCAACTTCTTGCAGGTAACCGCAATAAGTGCTTGTCCCCCATCACCCGTAATATGGTACAATGATCTAGCAACCGAAATAACGATTTTCATTGAATACGAATATCAAGCATAACAAAGAAACACTAAATACTCAACTATTCCTCTCTTTAGACAGTGAAGAAACTAGACTACATAGCTTTTTCCTTATTCTAGGTAAAATGATACTTGCATTTCTCAAATCTCTATGTGATCTATGAGCTATTTACCTTAATTCCCTTATCATACCAGAAATAGATGATTCTATCAAGACTCTATTACCTCTAAAGACCTAGATTCTTTATAGAATATGTGGATACTTTGTCTGTCTTAATGGAATTGTTTTGTTTTGTATTGTAGGATTTGATTATTTTTTGTATCTAGGTCTTTTTTGTTTTCTCAATCTTTTTCTTTAGCCATGTTGCGACTTGTTTGAGATGGGAGACAGGAGTTTGATCAATTATTGGAACCTCTCTAGCTCCAAATTTTATGATAGATTGATATTTTGGCATTGAAGAATAGACAATTGTAGACCAGTACATTGTGCCTTTCAAAGCTTGTTCTATTATCACTTTACTAGATGGTTGATAAGGCACAATGACAAATATCATTCCTTCAGCCCAGTTTAACGCCAAAGGCTGTCCTGTTCTAGCTGTTAGCTCTACTCTTTGCAAGAACGCCTTAATATCAAGCTCTAAGGTTTGAAATACAACAATTTTCTTTATGGGTTGAACAGTGATCTCAATCTTTTCGTTATCGTTCATTCCTAGCCTCCTATCGTACGAACAGATTATCTGTGCCAGTTATAAATATTTAAGAATCATTAACCGATGCGCGCGCGCTTAACACCATCAATGACCAGCATATCTTATCAACTATTCTTTTTGTATGGTGAGTATTTGTAGTTAAAACTTCTGTAGTCTTTAATCTTTCATTTGGTTCTTATTGTCTCCGCTATGACCTTTCCACATCCCTCACATTTTATCGGTTCATATACTCTAAAGGTCTTGAATACTGGAATTAAGTTAGTATGTCCACATTGACTTTTGATTTCAACAAATTGTGACTTGTTTACTCTTTTTCTGTCTCTAATTCTTCCTCTTCAACATATGTATCAATCCATTGCTTCGCAATCTTCGCTACCTTTTTCCTTAGATTTCGATCACCCTTTGGTAGAAATAGCACAAATTTATTTCCATATCGTAGTGGTATCATTCCTTCAGGAACCAAAACATAGTTACCCTCTTCTCCGATGTCTCGTAGCTTGCCTTTCGGTTTCTCTCTTTTCGGTTCTTTGCCTTTCGTCTTTGCTTTCCTTATCTGAGTTACCCCTAACTCCTTAGTTATTGATTCTGAAAGCCGTATTTTGGCTCTCTGAGCTAAAAGTACGAAAATTTTAGATGCTTCTTTGGCTGTAGTAGGTGCCATATCGTAATTTCTCCTGAAGCAATTGATCACATCATTGGATATGGCTTTTTCAAGATCAACAATTTTGGAAAATAAGACAGAATATGCATCCCGAATTATTTTTTCAAGATTCTTTGTGAACTCATCACCAATTACTCTTAAACTATTCATCTTATCTGTTGCATTGCCCTTTTCATCTATCAAACCAAGAAACTTCAGTCCGATTATGACTTTATACTCATTGCCAGTAGATGTAACTTCATTTGTTTGCAGAAATTTGGGGTCAACCTTGTCGATTTGTATTCTTTCCAGAAGATTAAGAAAGTTATCATACCATTTCCGAGAACCATAAGGAGGCTGACTAGTTTCGATGGTTGTTTCCTCAGAATCGTTCATATTTAATCATCTTCAGCTCAGCTGTTGTTAGAATAATAAGTTGCATGGCTATTTTAAAATTCCTGTTTCTTTTCTTTCCAATAAAGATAAAGACTTCGTATCATTGTAGGAACAATAAGTGATGATATAATAGCTCCTTGAGGAGTAAATATCCACGGTTTTCCTGTTTCCTTATCTGGATCATGATGAGCCATGTTTCTTAATGCACCAACGCCATGACAAAGATGTAACTGGTTTCTTAGAATTTCCTTTGTCCTTCTAATTGCATCTGCATATTCCATAACACCATTGCAATCTTCCACATTGGCACCTACATCCTCACCAACTTTGAATAGGAAGTGCTCAAATGTTTGACAGGCTTTATTTGCTGAAGCTTTTGGGTCATTCTCATAGTTTATCAGAGCGTCAGAAAGATCGTCTATTTCTATCCCCTTTTCCGTCAGATAGACAAATGCTTGTTGGGTCATTGTTTCTATAAGAAAAATTCTTGCCTGTAGATCAGCTCTGAGAGCTTTCATTAAACTCTCAACGTATTCTGAAGGCAATCCCTTTTCTGCTTCTGGAATGTGAAGTGCACCAGAAGAGTCTTTTTCAATTAGGTAGGTGCGTAGTCCCCAGTTTCTGAAAGATCTCTCAGCTATCTTCTCTGACGATTGCATTCTAAAAATTCCTGTCGCCATCTTAGCAGATTCTTTTGATGAATATCCTTTACTAATGAAATCTATGTAAAGAAGGAATGGAGGGTATCTCTGTAAAGCTTCTCTTAAGGGAAGGTAAAGTTGAGACCTATCTGATCTTTTTATTAAGTCTCTATATTTTTCAGAACTGACGTATACACTATCTTGAGAAATAATCAGACCTAATTGGAGACATTGAGACAGAGCATTAGACACATAAACTTTGCTCTTCATGAAGCTATTTAGAATATCCGTTTTGCTCAATGGATGCGGTGAAGAAGCAATTACCTTTGCTACATCCATCATGAACTCAGCTGAGACATCGAATACTGCAAATTGAGATGACATATTTGAGAATAAATGGATTGTGTTATAAAAGTTCTATTCCATATCGATCTCTTTGTGTATCTATGTAATCTTTTTAAATGTCTCATTTGTAGATTAACTGGGAATAATATGGAATGGGAAGAGTTTCTCAGAAAATTTGTGAGAACTTGGAGAGCAGAGTATCAGAGATTAGATGATCAAGTGAAGGAAGCTTACCTAATGGCATATACCAAATACTATAATTTCCTGAACCCGTGTCAAATAGAAGTCATAGATTTAGTAGAGCCTCACAACGTTGTCTGGGTGATTACAAGAAACACAGATCGAAAAGACATGGAATTCAATGTTAATTCTGGTATCAAGAACTTAGAATCTTTTCTAGATCTGAAAGAACGACAAGATCCGACATGGTTTATGAGATTCGAGAAAGTAATACCCAGATTCCGTCATGCAGGATCAGTCAAGAAACGTGGAGGGAGTGTATGGGGTTATGAAGAAAACGTAACATATGCGACATTCTTCTACAATCTGCTGGAAAAGGATCCTGTCGAGGTTGCTCGGGAACATGTGTCTTCACATGAAAGATATCTGGAAAGGAACCTGATCAGAAAAGACATGAAGCAAGCCACTGATCTGATAAAATCTAATGTTAACCAAATAACTGACCTGAAGCTTCGTTCACGATTAGCCAAAGCTACCAGAAAACTAGACGATTCCTTATCTGAAATTAGACGCATTGATGAGCATGAAAGGAAAATCCACTTGATGGAAAAGGAAATAGTGGGAGTGCGCAGACTTGTTGGGACTGAAACCTTTGGAGAATGGAAAGTCCTGCTTTCCGAAATAGATAAGATGAGTACTCGTATTGATGCGTTATCAGATATTAGAGATGCCTATGACAAGGTTCTTGCTCAGCAGAACGAGTTTATGAAACAGCAGTCAGAGGTCATGAAACAACAATCGAGTTTTATCAAATGGGTAAAATATGCAACAATTCTATTACCTATTGCAGTAATATCTGTTCCAGTAATAGAGATAATTAGTGTTGTGATTAGGCATTTTCTAGCTATTCCATAGCGTATGAATATTTCAATGAAGAAGGATGGTAAGACTAGAAATCCAGATGATGTTATTAGTGAACTAATAGAGTTTTGGAAAGAACATAAGTAGAAACTACGATTTAGCAAAAAAGATTGCTGAATAGAATAACTATGAGAAATTATACTTTTAAGATTTAGAAGTATTAATTGACCTAAACCAAAACAAGGAGGGCTTAGCTGGGTATTCCTAAGCAGAAAAACCTCAAATCAGGCTTCATTCTTGAAAAGCCATTATGAAAATCGCTTTAAGGCTCTTTAAATAGCCATAGAGCACTTATTTTTATACACAACAAAAGAGGAGATTAAGAAAGATGTCAAAGACTTACAGAAAAATGCAAGTCAAATGTGCCAAATGTGGAAAGCTAGGAACTCTAACCTTGAAGTCAAGCTACACAAGAGGAGTTAAGCGACAATACTACTACATTCAGCATACAGATCTTAAGACTTACAAGAAGAACTGGTGCTACTTGGGAAAATTCTCTCAGTTACCTTCAGAATATCAAGCTTTGATACACAACAAAGAAGAAGTTATACACAACACTCATACACAAAAATCTAAGAATTATACACAATCAAATAACCCTAAAAACAAAAGGAAATTCCAAAATACTCATAATTCTATACCCTCTTACTCTGGTTTCTTGGACTTATATGATCTACCCAAGTCTAGCCTGTATAATCTTCTTCGGCTTTTTCATTACGACCTGTTTTGGTTCAATGTCTACTGCTTGTTTGGGTTTACCTTGAACGGAACGTTCTTCACTTTTTATTAATTTTAGCAGAATGCGCATGTATTCAGCCCAAGCCGAAAAGAAGCCACGATCATACTCTGCTTGAAGGCTGTCTCGAGTGTGTTTCAGAAACTCACGTCGATATTTCTCTAATTCACCCTTATTCTTTAGGTTTATATTAGAAAGAAAGAGATATTGGTCGTTATTTGATTTTGAAGCAAAAAATATTCCGTAAAGTGCTTGGAGGTAGCCTCTATCTCTTTCTTTCCTCTGTGCCTTTAGTTTAATTCTTTCTAGTATTCGTTCTGCCTCTGCAAATTGCCTTTTTCCTACAAGTTGAAAGAATCTAGTTACAAAAGTAGATGAAAGAGGCATTTATCTTCGTCTCGGTCTATCCTCTTCTGTAACGTCTTCTATTCCGTTCTCGGTTATTTTGAAGACTCTCTCTCCCTCAGGTAAATAGGGACTTGAAACTAAACGTGCGATTCTCACGGGTCCACGAGCAGATTTTCTAAGAAACACCCGTGTGTGGCTGGTGTGTGCAACTATATGACCTCCAACCGGATGCACCGCCTGACCGAAGAAGACATCTGGTTTAGCCATCACCTGATTTGTCACAATTGCCACAGCGTTAAAGGCTCGAGCTAGGCGAATCAACTTGTGCATATGTTTGTTAAGTTTTTGTTGCCTTGTAGCCAGCATCTCTCTACCAAGATATTCGCTTCGAAAGTGAGAGACTAGAGAGTCTACAATAATTAGACGAATGTTATTTTCTTTAATAACTTCATCTGCATTATCGATGAGGAAGGCTTGATGATCTGAAGTGTATGCTTCTGCGAAAATGATGTTTTTAGCAACCTCTTCTGGGCTCATCTCCAGATGTTTTGCCATCTGGACAATACGTTCAGTTCTAAAAGTGTTTTCTGTGTCGAGGTATAAGACTCCACCATCCAGTCCTCCTCTTTCTGGAGGAAGTTGCACATTGACGCATAATTGATGGCACATCTGACTCTTTCCACTTCCATACTCCCCATAAAATTCGGTGATTGTCTGAGTTTCAAGTCCGCCTCCAATAAGTTCATCTAAAGCCTTACTTCCAGTGGTTAGGCGTAGAACGTTTTGACGCATTTTTAAGAGTTCATCTGCCCTAATGAAAGAGACAGCAAGGCATGACCTTGCTTCACGAATGACTTCCAACGCCTTTTTCTCACCGATACCAGCGAGTTCCAGTTCCCGAGCTGTGGCGGTGGCAACAGATTCAACTGTGTGAAACCCGAGTTCACCTAACTTTTGAGATGTTATGGGACCAATCCCGGGAAGATCTTCGATGTACTGGTACTTCTTTTTTTCAGTGGAGTTTTCTTCAGTCATTTATTATCTACCTAGCACTGAGTTGAGGATTGAAGGTAAGTTGAAGCCAGTTCTTATTTAAATTAGACGCAGAAGCAAATAAGATATTCTGTGAGAGTCTAGAGTGAAACTAATACGCCAGCTTCTGAACTCATACTTTTTCACTTTCTCTTCCTGAAGATTTCTTTGCCATGAATGTTACCTACATAGTCAAAGCCTGCCTCAAGCAATTCGCATGCATCATTGGGATCCTCAGCGACTTTAACTATGAAGTCATCGCTTTCACTTTTGAATATGGCGTGTTCTAAGTCTATGTAAACTAAGGTGTTGTTCACGTTTTTGTGGCCTAAGACTCGCATGACATGGAGTATGTCTTTTGTTTGATGATATTCCATTGTTCCTTTCAAGTGGCGTAAGCGTTGAAAGGTTATCTTTGCTATTCTTGGGTTGCCTGTTTTCTTGGCTACTCTTGTGCGTTGCGCTCGCTAAATCAGGGTAGGCTAGTTTCTCGGGTTAACGTCAAACCCAACCCGATGAGTCCGTGAAAATCGGACGAACCCCTACTAAAGCGCGCGCAATTAACGTGCCCCTTGGATTCTTAGGTTGTACTACAGAAAACATAGAGAAACACGTATTATATACTACACTAGATTCACTCAATTTCTCATAGTACATCTCCATGTCCAAACCTCACTTAAAGGCAATTTGTGATCTGAAGAGTATGTTATTCTGAAAAATCTTATCTAACTCACGGGCAAAGCGGCGAATACGTTTACAAGGTCTGATTTTTCCGTCAAGAATTTGTGCATACACATATCTACGAAAGTATTCTTTTGGGGAACTTAGCTGCTACAGTATTTCTTTCATTAACAATTTGGCAAATTCTCGCTCTTGCTACTTGTGTGCATAAAAGATAAGCGTCCAAGCGATTTAATTTGTATTCGTCTTCAAGCCAGAGAATTAACTCAGTGAAAGCTGATTTCGTGGCATGTTCCAGAGAAGCGCTACTGCAAACAGTTATGATATCATCCTGGGATTCTATTCTAGGCCAATTGATACTTTTCTTCTCCAGTAAATCAACTCTAATTGTAATTTCTGATGATGATTCAATCGCTACGCCACAAATTTCTCCATCTCCCTGAGCAGCATGGACATCGCCCAAATAGAGCAACGCCCCATCTACAAAGACAGGAAGATACAATGTATTTCCAATGGTGACATCAGGACAATCCATGTTTCCACCATGCCTATCAGGTTTAGTGCTCAATTGGGCCTCCATACGTGGTGCCGTACCAATAGTACCTATTAAAGGCTGTACTGGAATCTTAATGATACGTCCATCCCCTAAAGGGAAGTGAACAAAGTTGTTTTCTATCCGACATATTTTTGTTAAAGGTGGTAACTCTTCTTGAAGGTACGGGCTTCTTAAACTGCCAAATCCTGGAAGATTTATTGTGACTCCCTTCTCATAAACTCCTATATCAATGATTTTAATCGCTAAAATGTCACCTGGTTTTGCTCCCTTGACAAAAATCGGACCGGAAACTGGATTAAATGCTTCAGGAAGCTTTCCTTCCTTCAAAAGTTTTTCCAGTGGCTGTTCCGATGTGATATACCCACCAAGGGCATCCAAGGTTTCTACGATAATGGTTTCTCCGTGATCAATTTCTATCACTGGCTTATGGAATGGACTTATAGTATAATACATAACTTCGCTTGTTACTCGTTTCAATATTGTATCCAACCTGATTCTTAGCACGCGCGGACTTGACACTTAAATCATATGTCCAATCAATAATTTTATAATAATCGCCTGCTAAATAAAAAGATTCCATTATCGATCGAAGAGAATGTGATAGACTATGCATGATAAAGGAGTCAAGATCAAAGTATTAGGGATTGCAGGCAGTCCTAGAAAAAAAGGAAACACGGAGTATGTGCTTCAATTTGCCATTGATGAAGCTAAGAGAGTTGGAGAGGAACTGCGGAAATTCGGAATTGAAGTTGAGACAGAATATTTCTCGATGGCTGGTAAGGAGTTTCTTCAGTGCATCTCAGGGTTCAAATGCGCCAGACTTGAAGGGAGATGCTCTAGGGAAGGAGTATATGCAAGTGACAGGGTAAACGAGCCGGATGCTTTTGGTGAGTTACGTGATAAATGGTATGACGCGGATGTTGTTTTGTTTGCATGTCCTGTATACCATATGAGGTTGCCAAGTAACGTTTCAGCCTTCCTCGACAGGCTGGGGTGTACCAGCTGGTGGGCACAAAAAGAAAGACTACAAAGACACTTCAAGGTTTACGGCACCATTGTTCAAGGTGAACATCTATGGTCTGGACAACGATTGGCTACAACTGATTTGATCCATCATGCACTTCTGATGGGAAATATAGTAGTGGCAGGAGACAGTTGGGAGAACTACGCGGGAGCTTGTGGTTGGACAGAAAATAGACTCGATGTTAAGGCACTTAAGGAATTGTATGAGGAAAAAAAAACCTTTGATTCAATTTCCTTCTTTAATGCGATTAAAAGTCAGGTAAAGAGAGCCGTGCAGTTGGGAGCCATAATTAAGTTAGGTGCGCTACAACTTCTTGATTACCTTAAGACGGATGAATCGTTTGAATTCTTCGTTAAGCGCCTTACAGATCAACCTCAACTTCCTTGGTTGAAAAAAGAATCGAGATAATAAGAAGTCAAATGATCTGTATGATGCTTTAAATGGATTAAACTTTTGACATGTCTTTATATTCTTGTATTTGAGACTATGCTACTTCATGCGCGCGCGATTACTTGGGCATTCAATTATGAACTCGCAATAATTGTCTCCTCTAGGTACCGATTTTGCCAATACAACGGTCATCTCTGGATTGATTGTGCGTGCCCTGTTCTTAATGTCCAGTGTGCATCCTAAAGCGCAAAATCCAGCTTTCTTGTATTCGTCATGTCTCTTAATCTCAGCTGGAAGCTGTTTCCAGAATGGACAATGTTCAATAATCATAACAGCTTTTCTTGACGTCACTTCAAGCCAAGTAGTTTTCATGTCGTAAATATCAGCGTAAGTGTCCCAATGTTGCTTAAAGGCAATGACATCCTGACCAGTTGGCACTTGAAAAATTTCTTTCATTAACTTTACAGCAAATTCCCCCCACCGAGCCTCTGCCTTTTTTTCGATTATTAGAGCTTTTTCAAGACCTAGTTCATCTATACAGGTCTTAAACCAAATCCACCAGAATTGTATAGCTCCTACGGCATATTGCAACTTCTTTCTTATTAACAGACGTTTGATAATATTCCACCCTCTAACTATACTTCACTCGTGATTAAGATCGAATACATCAGAATACCACTTCATGGATGTTCCAATTTTAGCTCGCAATCGCCATCCTAGGGATTTCGGCGTCTTTTCCAAGTGTGACAAAATTAGATCAATTTTGGAGATTATATCTGACCTATCCTTATCGTCCAAAAAATTAACCCTCAACATAAATGCTTTAACCTTCTTAAGATTCTGCGTCACAGTGTAGTAAAATCCCCAATCCTTAGAAAGAACTTCAGCGATGTGTTTGATATTAAGGGTGTCGTCATCGTTATGCCCAAGCTGATGTTCTCTTAGTAAGACCAGTATGTCCTTCAAATCCTTATCACCGGGTTTTACAATTTGCATCTTTTCCAAGAATAGGTCTGCTAATGGAATGGTTGGGAAGTCTTTCTCCAACCTAAACCTAATGAGATGGCACATGTCTAATTTATCCAAGAAAATATCTAAATGGGTGTTCTCATGTCCCACATATATCTCACGTCCAGTTGTCGCAAGAGACATAGTTATGGGCCTTCTAGAATATCCTAGTTTTTCAAGCAGGTTTGCGATTTTCTCTCTTTGCTCACTTCTTCCCGCTAAATCGATGTCTGAAAGTTCTCTCTCCATGCTCTGAAATAGATAAGAGGATCTCGGGCAATGAAGTCTGACAGCTATTGCACCCATAATCCTGAGCACTAGCGAGGTTTCATCAGCTAACTTCACAATCTTTACCGCTTCGTCTATGAGATTCACCTTTGTAGTAGTCAAATTATATCTTTCCCGAATGAATCACTAATGCACGTGTGCATATAGATGTACGACTGTGACCAAAAACCTAATAAGCATTTCTAAGGAAAAACGTGACCTACATGTATTAAATGAAATGATAATGGTGAAGGATATGAGTGGAGAAGAGGAGCTCGTCTTTGTAAGACGTACATCAGGGCTTAAAAAGCAGATAACAATGAGAACCGCATGGGCCTTCTCGCTTGCTGCAGCACAGATGCCGTGGATCTGGGCCCTCATTGCTCGTATGCCGGATTACTACCCCGGAGCAAGTATGTTTATCACATTTCTCATTGCGGGAATATTTACAATTTTTGAAGGAGTAGGTCATGGGCTTCTGATGGTTGCTATGCCTAGGTCTGGTGGAAATTATGTGATGGTGTCTAGATCACTTGGTCCCCTGTTCGGTGCTATGGAGTATGTAAGAAATCTCTTCATAAATCCAATAGGGGCTGGTGCAACAGCGTTTACTGGTGTTATGGCGTTCAGTGGTCAAATGGTGATTTTGGGGACGGTGCTCCAAAATCCAAATCTTATATCACTTGGTTCATCACTCTCTAACGTGTATGTGATTGCCGTTGCAGCATTAGGACTCTATGCTGTTACGCATGTTGTAGATCTTCTGGGGCCAGGATGGGATGCCAAACTCCTCGCAATTTTTGGCGGTTTGGCCGTGCTTTCTCTTATAGCTGCTGGAGGTGTCTATGCGACAACGCCGCATAATGCCCTTCCTCAAGCTTGGGATACAACCTTTGGATCTGGGGCGTACCAAGAAATTGTCGATAAATCTACTGGGCTTGGCTTCGTGTCACCAACTTTCGACTGGACAACTCAATTGACGTCAATCTTTATTCCAATAACCTCATGTTGTTGGCCGTATGACATAATGATATTCGCTGGTGAAGTTCAAGAACCGTCAAAGACTATAATGTTTGCTTCATTGTTAGGTGGCTTTGGCACTCCACTACTGTGGGGAGGAGTAACTGTGTTTTTCCAAGGAGCTTACGGCAATTTCTCAACGATGGTAAATATGGCGTTTGATAGCGGAACACCACTTGTTCTCAATACTCCGTTTGCAACCAATATGGGAACTTTCGCTGCAGTTCTCACTACTAATCCTGTGATTTCAACTTTTATTGCTCTAGGCCCCATCTTCGGGGTAATAGGTACCCTTGGACCGATTTATATTGCTTGGAATACACGAACACAATTTGCAGGTGCTATGGATAGATTAGCACCGAGGCCCCTTGCGGCAGTTTCAAAATGGGGGACTCCCAAATATTGCATTCTATACAATTTCATAATCGGCGGTATCAGCATCGCTTTACTGACAATGGGTTTCTGGACATTCGCTGCCATAAGCTGGCTAATTAGTTATGCAATGATTCGCTGGTGGTGGGGATTAGGAGAAACAATGCTCCCATGGGGTAGACGAAAAATCTTTGAAGCTAGTCCTATTAAGTGGGCGATAGCAGGTGTTCCATTAATTGCGATATGCGGTGTTGTCGTTGTTTTTGAGTTTCTATATATTCTATTTGCTTCTGCTGTTATAACAGACATCGTTTCAATGATAGCAATCGCAGGGATGTACGCATTCGGGTGCGTCTGGTATCAAATTTTTGCCGCAAGAGCAGCTACGAAAGGAATAGATCTTTCAGAGACATTTAGGGAACTTCCGCCGGAGTAAACGAATTGCGCCCGCATTCTCTTTTTTCTTACTCTTTTTTTAACTTAGCGATAAAATAGTTTCTTGTTCGCTTTGGTTCTTCTACTACATCGATACTCTCATACTCTGTAGTATAAAGTTCAATTGTATCGTTATCTAATTCATGGAGCTCCTTGATACGACGTATAGCTTCGTAAATGAGATTCTGTACTATCACTTTAAGTCGACGTCTATGAACTTTGAGCTTCTCAGGGTGCTCCTTGACATATTTATCTAACGCTAGCGCAACTCTCCAATTAACAAAGAGATTAAGCATCGACGAAAGAATCAAAGCACCAACAGACGTGATGGCAATCAAGAAAAAAGCTGGTGACGAAAAATCTGGAACAGAAATACTAAGATTACTATTTCTAATCAGAACATTAGCCATGAAAAAGATTGCTGCAAGCGATATATAGACAGCAGCGAGTGAACGAACTACTAATCGGATCTTTATTAACCTCTTAACATTCGGCAGAGTTCTAGGCAGACTAGCCATTTCAGAGAGGATTTTTCGGTGCTTTTTCCATTCATTTGCGAATCTTTTTTTCAATTTTCCATCGTTCACTGCCTTATCAACCCAACGAAAATCTTCACAACGGTGTATTCGATAACTATCGAAAAGCGTAATTAACTTCTTTAGCGTGAGTAGATCTAAATGTTCATATGGATTTTTTAACTTGACTTCTTTTGCCGCTACATATAATTTTCTTAATTTATGATTGTGTTTAACCTTCAAATATTGACCCTCTATGCTTCAAGACGTATAAGATCAGGTTTCTCGCCAGGAGCCTCGGGAAGGTCTATCAAGTATGCTCTTAATATTCCTGCCTCGTACTCTGATCCCGGATTTACACATAAGGTTCTACCCAGATAAACAAACCCATATGATTCATGTATATGTCCATGTAATGCCAAGGTGGGTTGATGTTTTTCTAAAGATTCCCTGACGGCTCTGGAGCCCACATGCTCAAATACGGGTTGGCCGAAACTTAAAACTGGTTTAAGATCTTTATCTAATTTCACAGCAATATCAAGATTTGTACCATGTGGTGGTGCGTGAAAATTGCATATTACATTCTTACATCCCTTTACCTCATTAAAGAGATCTTCCAGTTTATGTTCAAGTACATCATCCGAGCATTCCCTGGGCGTAGCCCATGGAGTCGTATTTACATAAGCACAACTTATTATCTTATAACTACCAATTTCCACGACCTTACCGAGTGGATTAGTTACTCGACTGTTTGCATTAATAATATCGTCAATTTCCCAATAATCATCGTTACCCGGGCTTACAAAAATCTTCACATGCTTAGGTATCCGAACCTCACCTATTATTTCAGTCAACCATCGTCTAATTCCTTCTTTCATTACAGACACAAATATCTCCTCTAGCTTCTGTGATTCCTTTTTTAAGCTCTCAACCTCTCCTGGAGTTGTTAGTAATGGATAAAACCCTCTTTGACGCATGCTATTCATAGCTTTGTCAACCTCGTGTTGCGATCTTAGTATTGTGTTTTGAGCGTGTTTCCACGAGCAAAACCACTCATCTTTTTCCCTTTTTACTATAGGAACAATGGTCTTACCAGTTAGATCTCCGGCCATAAATAATACATCAGCTTTTTGGCGCAGTCCCAACTTGAGAAACTTCTTCCAAACTAGTTCGCTTCCNTGTGCATCGCAAGAGAAGAGTAACCTCAAGTTCTACACCAACCTAAATTTCTAACTTATGAAGGTAACATTTAGAAATGAAAATGTTAAGACTTTCGGTTTTGTTGCGTCTTCGCGAGCGCGCTTCGAAAACTCAACACCCAAATCAAACACCCTTAAATGCAACAGAACCAAACTTCCCACCTACGAGATATATGTAAATTATAGAATACCAAGTGATCTATAGATTAATAAATCCGGATTTGACATTAATGGGTGCACGCTCAGGATACGGAGTCAATGCGCGCGCAGGATTCAAAAGTTATTTCCGGTGGCAGGTTGGCTCTGTATCCATTCACGAACATTAACGGACTTCGACCTCCTAGATGTGCTACAGGAAACCGCTTCAAGGGCAAATTGCGATAAAGAGTATATTATTTGGATAAATCTCAAGTGGCGCCGGAAAACGACGGAAAAATGCATACTTGATTCGATGATTTTTTGCGCGCGCGCATGATGGTTTGAAATTAAATCATCCTATAATTTCCCATGCGACTTTGACGTTGGAATCGAACATCAATTATAGGATAACATATCATGCAGTGGGAGAGAGGGTGAAATAATCGTCCGTTTAATTTCAGGATTTTTCTATCAATTAGGTCTACGCCAATGCGCGTGGATAACAACCAATCGGAACAATGCCTCAAGAGCGCGCGCTTTTATTCTTAAGTTGAATTGTGAAGTAGAAAAAGAGGGAGTTTTGGGTTTGTTGTTTCTTTAGATTGTGAATATTTCTAGTATTTCTAGGAATCTCCAAGATCTTCCACGCATCGGCATGCCTATTCTTATAGTATCGCTGCCTTCGAATGGAGTCCCATCATCAAGATAGCCAGTTATAGTCAATGTAATAGTCATGAATCTTTTTTCAAATAGCTCTGTCATGTCAACATTAGCAAGGATGTATGATGTAACTTCAACTCTATCGAACTTCACCATCAAATCTGGAATATCATCACCATCATAGTCTCCAACTTCAGTAGGAGACAATTCAGCCGGAACAGTATCATCCAACATAACAGTAGAAACATTGATATCATTTACATCATAGCCTTCAGGAAGCTCAATATAACAAGTAATCCATCTGCCTCTGCTCCTTAAGTTCAAGGTGTCCGGGTCAAGATCAACTTCGACAGGTACACAAGGTAAGTATGAAGTAGCAAGACCTAACCGTTCAGTTCTTCCCGCAGGGTCTGAACCACCCCAGTACCACATCATCAGTTTGTCTGCTTTTTCTACGGTACTCATGGCTAAAATGTAAGCTGAGTCCCATGCTCCAGGTGGCCCAACATCAAGAATGGGATTCGCTGAATATTTCGTCCAAGAAAAGCCATTAGGAGATGTTGCAAGTCCAATTCTCACAGTTGATCCTTGTTGCCCAGAATACCACATTTGGTAGCAAGTTTCATTTCTGATTACTGGACCAGTATATACATGGTAGTTATCCCATCCACTCGACCCTGGAATCAAGACAGGATTGCCCGAATATTTAGTCCAAGAAATTCCATCCAGAGAGGTGGCAACACCTATCTTTTGTTGACTAACAACACCATTGTACCACATTATGTAAGTAGTTCCGTTGAAAAACACAGTAAACTCTCCAAGACCACCATCATCCCATCCACCATTACCACCTGGAACCAATACTGGGTTACCCGAATATTTTGTCCAAACGATTCCGTCTGGGGATGTAGCAAGTCCGATTTTGTGTATATGCGATCCTAAGTACCACATTTTGTAGATTGTTCCATCAAACAAGACGACAGGTCTTCTTACACTGGATTCATCCCAAGAACCAGAAACTCCTACGTCCAACACCATACCATGTGGAGTCCAGCTAATGCCGTCAGAAGAGGTAGCATAGTATATTTTATGTAATCCAGAACTGTCAATGCCCGTGAACCACATTTTGAATATCCCTTCATGAAAAACCACCCATGATTCCACAGTTCTATCTGGTTCCAATTCCAAAGGGTTGCCTGAATGCTTCGTCCAGTCAATTCCAATACTCGAACCCGTTGCTGCTATGAAACACAAAGTAAAGATGAGTCCCACTAAGATCAGTGCTGTTGATTTTCTCCTCACTTTCCCTTCTCCTATTCAGAAGCCGTCAATTATGCTTATTTCAGATATTTTAGATTTGGCTAGACGAAACTTCTAGAAGAATCTTTCGTTCAATTTCTTCAATCAAAGATATGCATACATTCTATTACGTTGAAGTAAAGCAAAGAAGTTGCAGTTTGTTAAAATCAAATGTCAATGTGGACATACTAACTTAGCTCCATCTGTTTAAGACAAATTAAAAAAAGAGGGAGTTTTGCGGGAGATAACGGTTCTCAACTGTGTTTCTAGAGTGAAACTAATACACTTACTCTAAAATTACACAATACTGGAGAACTTCTACTTAGTTGAAGTCTAGGGATAACTTTCAATCTAGTATTTTTTGGAAACAGTTGCTTCTCTGAATAAGGCATTGTACAAGAGATGCAAAAGTTATAAGAGTCAGAGGTTTAAACTCGTATCCTCTTCAGAGAGGAGATGTGTTTGAAGATCGAAACAGTTGTTGAAAACGTTGGAGTCAAACTCTTACAATTGGCAGTCATAAAGTTGCCTCAAGATGTAAAAGAGGCACTTCAGCAAGCATATCATGAAGAAGAAAGCGAAGCAGGAAAAACTCAGCTACAAGCCATACTGAAAAACATTGATCTAGCAGAAAAAACCAGCACCCCCATATGCCAAGACACTGGCGTAATCATCTTTTACATCAAAGCAGGAGCTCAAGCAAAAAACCTAGATAAAATAGAAAAAGCTCTCCAAAAGGCAACCATCAGAGCAACAAAAGAAGTGCCATTACGCCCCAACGCCGTAAACCCCTTCACACAAAAGAATTCTGGAGACAACACAGGAAGGTATATCCCTTTCATCCATTGGCAAATAGTGCCTGGAAACACTATTGAAATTACAGTCTTGCCGAAGGGGGGAGGGTCTGAAAACGTATGTATCCTCGGCATGATTTCCCCAGGCGAGGGTGTGAGGGGACTAAAGAAATTTGTTGTCGATGCGGTGATGAAGGCTGGTGCAAAACCGTGTCCTCCGAACATCTTAGGAGTTGCTGTGGGTGGAGGCGCAGATATTGCAATGAAACTGGCAAAGGCAACGTTATTAAGACCATTGAATAAACCAAATCCCGATCCTGAATTGGGGAAACTTGAGAAAGAACTCTATGAAGCCGCGAACATGACTGGAATCGGACCTATGGGATTAGGGGGTAAGTTCACAGTTTTGGGTGTAAATGTTGACTATGCTCACCGACATCCTGCATCATATCCAGTGGCGGTTGCCTTCCAATGCTGGGCAGCTAGGAGAGCGTCTGCTCGTATTCATCCAAATGGAACTGTTGAATATCTGACTCACAAGGTGGTGTGAAAATGGCGACATACAAACTGAGAACTCCAATCTCAGAGGAAGACATTCGAAAACTTCGGGTAAACGATGTTATCTACATCTCGGGCACAATGTTTACAGCGCGTGATCAAGCCCACAGAAGAGCCCTAGAATTGTATAAAGAAGGAAAAAGCCCCCCGCTAGAAATGGAAGGACTGGCAGTTTTTCACTGCGGCCCAATCGTGAGGAAAGAAAATGATAGATGGATAATAGTTGCAGCTGGTCCAACCACCAGCACCCGAATGGAACTTTTCGAGGATGAATTCATAAAGAATTTCAAAGTTCGAGTAGTTATAGGAAAAGGTGGAATGGGCAAAAAAACAACCGAGGCTATGAAGCAATATGGCGCAGTTTACGGAGCCTTCACTGGAGGGGCCGCTGTTTTGGCGGCAAAGGCGGTGAAAAATGTGAAAAGTGTAGAGTGGTTTGACCTAGGCATGCCCGAAGCCATGTGGATTTTAGAAGTTGAAAATTTTGGACCATTGACTGTAGCCATAGACGCCCATGGAAACAACCTCTTCGAAGTCGTTCAGAGAAAAGTGGAAGAGAGCAAACAGAAGATTTATCAAAAACTGGGCGTATAGGGCAAGCTTCAATTTCAATGAAAGTGGGCGAAGATGAAATCTACAACTTGTCTTCTTCCTCAACTTAAACATTAGAGGTTTACCGTATGGAAACATTAACCCACGAAATAGTTATCGTAGGAGCCGGCATAGCTGGTCTTAGGGCTGCCATCGCCGCTGCTGAGGCTAACAAGAGGATTGATGTAGCTGTTATTTCGAAAGTTTACCCGGTACGTTCGCATTCCGTTTGCGCACAGGGCGGGACAGCTGCCGTAATGAGGGAGGGAGACTCCTACGACCTCCACGCTTGGGATACAATTAAGGGAGCAGATTTCCTAGCAGACCAAGATGTCGTGGGGTTCTTTGTAAAACAGGCTCCTAAAGAACTCGTCACATTAGAGCATTGGGGATGCCCTTGGAGTAGAGCTGCTAACGGAAAGATGGATCAACGCCCCTTCGGTGGCCATAGCTTCCCGAGAGCCTGCTTCGCAGCCGATATGACAGGATTAGTTGAGATGCATACTCTTCATGGAAGGTCTATAGTTCAGGAGAACATTGAATTTTACGATGAATGGTTTGTTACATCTATAATCATTGAGGATAACGTTGCCAAGGGCTTGACGGCTATAAATTTGAAAACAGGTGAGATGCATGTTTTTCGCGCGAAAGCTATTATAATGGCGACTGGCGGCTACGCGCGCATATATGAGTTTACAACGTTTTCACACACATCAACTGGTGACGGGATGGCTATAGTTTATCGAGCTGGTGTGCCTCTAAAAGACATGGAGTTCGTTCAGTTTCATCCTACGGGTCTTGTGCCACCTGGGGTACTGATAACTGGGGGTGCCCGTGGTGAAGGGGGATACTTAATCAACGCTGAGGGTGAGCGTTTTATGAAACATTATGCCCCTGAGAAGATGGAGTTGGCTCCGCGAGATATTGTTGCTAGGGCTGAGACAACTGAGATCCAAGAGGGCCGTGGATTAGAAGGCCCTTATGGACCTTACATTGGTTTGGACCTTAGGCATCTGGGTGAGGAGAAGATAAACGAGAGGCTGCCTCTCATAAGAGATGTTGCGATAAAGCTTGGTGGTGTAGATCCTGTTGATGAGCCGATTCCGATTAAGCCTGCGGCTCATTATTCTATGGGGGGGATTCATGCTAACGTTACGACGGAGACGCCTGCTTCGGGGCTTTATGCCACTGGCGAGTGTTCTTGTTTGAGTGCGCATGGTGCGAACAGGCTTGGCACGAATTCGACGGCTGGTTGTCTTGTTTTCGGCACTGTTGCTGGTGAAGAGGCTGCTAGACATGCGTTGTCAAGTGGTCTTGGAGAGCTGTCGAAAGACAAGATTGTAGCGGAGGAGAAGAGGGTCTTTGATGGGATTTTGGGCAGTGAGGGTGACGAGAAGGTTCCTGTTATTAGAGATGAGATGAGGCGTCTCATGAAGGAGAAGGCTTGGGTGTATAGAACTGGTGATGAGTTGGAGAGTGCTTTGAAGGAGATTAAAGGGCTTAAGAAAAGATTTAGGAATATACGAGTTGAAGATAAGGGTAGGTCTTTTAATACTGGATTGGTGGAGGCTTTGCAGCTTGATTTTACGTTGGATTTGGCTGAGGTTACGGTGGCTTGTGCGTTGGATAGGACGGAGTCGAGGGGTGCTCATTCTAGGCTTGACTATACGAAGCGTGATGATGAGAACTGGTTGAAGCATATTTTGGCGTATTATACGAGGGAGGGGCCTCGGCTTGAGTATATTCCTGTTACTGTTACGAAGTGGCCTCCGACGAAGAGGGCTTATTAGGAGGGCTTGCTATGGCGACTAAGAAGGATACGGTTGTTGAGTTTAAGATAAGGCGTTTTGATCCCGAAAGCAACAAGCAGTACTTATCCACATATAAGATACCCGTCCGTGTGGGAATGACGATACTTGACGCCTTCAATTACATCAAAGACAACCTTGATGGGACGCTTACATATAGGCATCAATGTAGAATGGGGCAATGTGGCAGTTGTGGTGTTATGATTAATGGGAAGCCCATGTTGGCATGTTATACGCAGGTGCTTCAGCTAGGCGTTGACAGTTTAGAGGTTGAGCCGCTTTCTAATTTGCGGGTGGTTAAGGATTTGGTTGTGGATGTTGATCCGTTTTTTGATACGTTTGGGAGGATTAAGCCTCTTTTGATAGCGAATGCGGAAGAGCTTAAGAAGTCTACTGAGTTTGTTCAGTTGCCAGATGATTTTAAGAGGTATTGGGATAAGTCCATCTGTACGAAGTGTTCTTTGTGTTTTGCGGCTTGTCCTGCTGCGATTGACATGAATTTTCTTGGGCCTTCGAGTTTGACTATGAATTATAGGTTTCTTGTGGATTCGCGGGATGAGGGTGCTGGTGTGCGGTTGAAGGATGCTTCTGGGTCGATTTGGTTGTGTACTTCTTGTAGTTCTTGTTCGTTGAGTTGTCCGAAGGCAGATTGATTGTGCTTTGTCTTTGGATGGGGAGCGGGGTTTGATTGTTGAGGATGGGATGTTGGTTCCTAGGCTTGTGAAGGATGTTCTGGAGAGTGCGTTTAAGTATCATAATCCTTTGCGTATGGCTCCGTCTAAACGTATGGATTGGAGTAAAGGTCTAGAGATTAAGGAGTTGCCGAAGACAGGGAAGACTGATGTGTTGTTTTTTGTTGGGTGTGCTGCTGCTTATGATGTTCGGAATCAGGAGATGGCTAAGGCTATGGCTCAGATATTTGGGAGGATGAAGGCTGACTTTGCGGTTTTGGGGAATGAGGAGTGGTGTTGCGGAGATCATGTTTTGCGGCTTGGGGAGCGTGGGTTGTTTGAGGAGTTGGCGGAGCATAATGTGGAGTTGTCTAGGAAGTATGGTTTTAGTCGTGTTGTGACTTTGTCGCCTCATTGTTACTATGTCTTTAACAATGAGAAGCCGTATACGGATGTTAAGATGAATGTTCAGCATTATACTCAGTTTCTTGCTGAGGCTATTGAGAAAGGTAAGTTGAAATCGACTAAGGCTGTGGAGAAGAGGGTGGTTTATCATGATCCTTGTTTCTTGGGTAAACGTAGTAGTGTCTATGATGAACCCCGGAAAGTGTTGAAGTCTATTCCTGGTTTGGAGTTGGTTGAGTTTGGGAGGAGGCGGGAGAATAGTTTTTGTTGTGGTGGGGGTGCTGGGAGAGTTTGGACTGAGGAGGCGACGCCTGAGAATCGGCCTTGCGTGGACAGGGTTAAAGAGGCTCTTGAGTTAAATGTTGAGGTTATTGCGACTGCTTGTCCGTTTTGTGTGACGACTTTGGAGGATGCTGTGAAGGTTTTGGATGTTGAGGACAAGATTGTGGTGAAGGATGTCTCTGAGTTGCTGATGGAAGCCTTGTAGCGTTATAGCGTGTCTGTCTGTCTAGGTCTAGTATAGAGGGGGGAGGGTGGGTGATCGGTCATTTTAAATAGGTATTGTATGGAATATGTTGGGGGCTATCATAAATTTTCTCTCGGCTTTTCTGGAGATACCTGAGGCTGGATTAATTGGATTGGTTGGATATGTGCTGTATTTCATTGGTTTTCTAGTGGTTGCTTTGGGCTGAATAATGGGCGGAAGCAGACTCAAATAGAGATGTACAAGCACCCAGTCGCTTCCTTTTTTATTTTTCATCAACCCAAGAAGGATTATTTGATGCTGCATAACAGTCGGAAAAACAAGAATAGAAGTTCAAAATTCTAGATTTCAAGAGGCTATGAAACGTCTAAGAAGAGGAAAACTGACTATATTTCTTGATCAGCTTCCTATGTTCTCTGCACTCCTAATCAGAGACTATGCGCGCGCGAATCCAGTAGGTTGATTCGGAGTGTTTCCACGCGCGTGCAGAATTGAAAAATGTGGTGCAAGTGGATTGGAGTGGTCTGACCCTTGATCACTGTCAGAGATACGTGGTTCGGTTTGATGTACTAAGACAGCCATTCATTAACTAGATTTTCTCTCCATTCTTGTACGGCTCTGCCGAATCCCTCGAGCTTACTCAGCTTATTCTCGAGAGCTCCGATTGCATACTGGCCTGCCAGGCGGATGGTTGTTCTTACAAAACTGTATGCTTCGTCCCAGTCTTCAGCATTGTATGAGACTGTTTTTTCTCCGCTCCTCTTAACTCTTGGAATAATTTCGCACAGATCTGCTTGTTCTTTCTTTGGGAATGAGATGTCTGTTTTGATAGGCTTAGTGATCTGCAACGGTCTGAACTCATCTATTCTTGAAAGCGCACGTTCTGCTACTGTCTCGATCATTCTTCGGGTTTCTAATAGTGGGAGACATTCGGTTGTTTTACAGTCATGTGAGATCTTAACTTGCACTGTCTCAATTCCTGGAATAAACGCTGAAGCTTCTCTGACTAAGGCTTGATCACCTGTAGCCATGATCACAGGTATACCATACTCAGCGAGTGCATAAGCATCAATGGCTGTCTCTCCAACAAACTCGCCATTAATCCTTATTCTAGGCTCCAGAGTTATTGTGTGCCTGAGGAATCCGTCTTTGGTGTCTGCCATGGCGTGAAATCCTACAAAAACCGCACCATCCACTGACTTGTCAACCGCCTCTTTCAGTCTCTTATAAACAGCTCCTCTCTGAAACAGTTTCACTTCCTTTTCAAGTTTCTCGGGGATTATGTTCTTGTTCGGACCGCCTGAACCATGAGAATCGGCAACCCTGATATCTGTGGCACCAGCAGCCCTAAGACCACGAACAGCAGCGTTGACATCCTCGGTTACCTGAATCCGTCCAAATTTCTCAAATTCCGTGTAGCCGTATTGAATCTGACGCACGTCGTTGATCCCAGAAATTCCTTCTATGTCATTGACAATCAAAATCTTAAGGTCTTTTCGAGTTTTTTTAACCAAACAGTCTTCCCACCTACTCAATAGAAGCAGTGTTGGGGTTCATAAGTTAAACTCACATACTGTGGTCACAACTTGTGAGTATAGAGATATCTCCCATATCTTTCCCCTTTTTTCCTGCTGTAACGATTTGGCACTAACTGCTTGCTTAGAAGTTATATTCTATCGGTTATGTTGTTGATGGTTATTCGAGTCGATGAGATTTGAGGTTAAATTTTAATCCAACCAACCAAAGTACGGTTAACGGTCTAAAGATTTAAGCCAACCAACCAAGGTATGGTTAACGGTCTAAAGATTTAAGCCAACCAACCAAGGTATGGTTAACGGTTAAGCCAACCACGGTCAACGGACTGCTGATCAACGTGTTTTTCCTGAACCATCTGCCACGTAATAACCTTTGGTTGGCGGTCGCATGCATGCTGTTCTATACCTTCGATCTAGACTTTGGATTCGCGCGCACACAAGGATAGTTTTGTGTACTAATTTCTAAACTCTCTTGCATGCATTAATAAGCGCGCGCTATGCACACTCACGAGCCAACTTTATCCTTGTTTCTGCGTAGTACCTGTGCAAACAGGAGCACTAATCCCAGTGCCAGTCCGTACACGATTGCTCTGTCTAACGGTTGTGACCATGTTTCCAACAGAACTGGAATATAGTTCAGAGTTCCATGTAGTGCGCCAACTAGATAGAGAGACCCTGTCATATGGTACAGTAACCCTACAAGAAGGAACAGAATGCTGCCAGTCAATACTTCAAGAGGTGACAGTGGATTAACCAATAGATGGAGGAGGACGAAGGAAACAGCGA
>JGI24422J19971_10000396_pt1 | contig 24130 bp, 24 predicted proteins | sample DeeMarSWOR152_54_FD_19971 | JGI IMG/M metagenome (IMG submission 19971) | reverse complement strand
CCGCCATACCCGACGGCGATTATTACATATTGAATGGCACAAAACGATTCATCTCCCACGGACACAGAAAGGGATACGGGGTCTTCTACGCAAAGGACGAAACCGGCAGGATAACCGCATTTGTAGTTGATAAGAGTTCAGAGGGTTACACCTGGTCCAAGCCATGGGCCCTGATGAGTTTCGCCGGTCAGGGCTTGGTAGACATCTTTCTGAAGGACGTGAAGGTGCCCAAAGAGAACATTCTCGGCGAGAAGGGCAAGGGCTTTCACATCCTGCTCAGGTGGATTGCCGGCGAGAGGATTCAGCAGATGGCGTTTATGGTAGGCCTGGGACAGGAGTGTCTCGATCAGTCCTTGAAGTTCGCGAAAGAGAGAACGGTCAGGGGGCGGCCTATGACTGCAATGCAGGGGTTTCAGTGGATGTTGGCGGAGATGCATGCGTCAATCGAGGCCTGTCGATGGTGGACCTACCGGGTCGCTTTCAAGCAAGACGAAGGTGGCGATATCCAGGTAGACTCAGCGGGTCTCAAGCTGTTTGTTGTCCCCACTATCCAAGAGGTTGCGAGAAAGGCGCTCCAGCTGCACGGTTCGTATGGGTACTGCAGAGACTACAAGATTGAAAGGCTTTACAGGACTATTGCCCATGCGGGGGTCACTGCCGGGAGCACTGAGATCCAGAAGACGCTGGTGGGCTCCGCTCTGGTCAGGTCCAAGGAAACCTAACACTGCAGTCTTCAGGTATCAGAGGTTAGCATTCAGCCACAAATCGTTAGGTCTTCCCCCAAACTGTCACTAGGCCATCGTCTAAAGTGAGTTGAATTCATCGGACTGCACAAAAGCTGGCCGCTTAAACCCGTTTGCAAAGCGCTTGTCCAAACAAGAAATGGATATAATCGTCTGCATCAAACAAGTGCCGGAAACAACCGAAATAGGTTGGGATCCCGCCACAGGAACCCTGATCAGAGGGGGTGTTCCAGGCGTTCTAAATCCTAGCGATAAACATGCCTTGGAAGCAGCACTTCAGTTGAGGGAACGCTATGGTGCCCAGATTACGGCCCTCTCGATGGGTCCTCTTCACGCTGAGGAAACCCTCAGAGAGGCCCTAAGCATGGGAGTCGATGGGGCGATATTGCTCAGCGACACCGCCTTTGCCGGGGCCGATACCCTTTCCACTGCTTATGCTCTCAGTCTTGCCGTAAGACGGATAGGGAGGTTCGATCTTATCCTGTGCGGCAAGGAGTCATCCGACGGCATGACCGCCCAGGTAGGTCCTCAGCTTGCGGAGCTTCTCAACATACCTCAGCTGACATATGCGATAGAGATTGTCGTAACGAACAAAACAGTGCGTATAAAACAGAAGCTCGAAGGTGGGTTCAGGGGAGTGGAGAGCCTTTATCCTGCCGTCATTACGGTGGAGAAAGAAATGAATCAACCGAGAATTCCCACAATGGAAGGCATCATGGAGGCGTATGCGAGCAAGGAGGTACAGGTGTGGAGCGCTGAGGATCTGGGAGGTAAGGGGGGACGCCTTGGCCTCAAGGGTTCACCGACCCAAACGAGGAAGGTTTACACAAAAGAGCTCAGAAGGGGCAAGGTTACCATTCTGGAAGGTGAGCCGGACGAGGTAGCGGTCAAGCTGATTCAGACGTTGACAGCAAAAGGTCTGCTCTGAGGTCTTATGTCACCTGTGAATCTGAGGGATTGCAAGGGGTTGTGGGTCTTTATAGAGCAGAAAGATGGAAAGCCCGCCAGGGTTTCTCTTGAATTATTGGGAACGGGCCGCACCCTCGCGGATAAGCTGGAAGTGGACGTTACCGCTGTTCTCATTGGTGAGGATATTTCAGGTTTAGCCCAAGAGTTGATCTACTGGGGGGCAGATAGCGTTCTTATAGCGGACGATCCCGTTGTTAGAGATTATCGGACTGAGGTTTACGCCGATATTATTGCTGAACTGGCTGCCGGGGAAAAACCCGAGGTACTCTTGATCGGGGCCACGTGGATGGGAAGAGATCTTGCCCCCAGGGTGGCTGCCCGGTTATATACCGGATGCATAGCGGACTGCACCGAGCTGGATATTGAAATAGAGACGAGACTGCTTGTTGCCACAAAGCCCTACTTCGGCAGAAACCTCATGGCGGAGATTATCTGCCCCTTTCACAGGCCGCAGGTTGTTACCGTGAGACCAGGTGTCATGGAGCTAAAGGCTGAAGAGCGACATCGCAAAGGTGAGCTGATTCCCATAGAGGTAAAGGTGAGAGAGGAGGATGTCAGGGTTAAAGTTGTTGAGACGGTCAGATCGGTCTCCGATGCAGCCGCGTTGGAGCAGGCAGATAAGGTTGTGGTTGGCGGTATGGGCGTTGGAGATGCAGAGGGATTCAAGGCCTTAAGGGAGTTTGCAAATTTATTGGGAGCTCAACTGGGGGCAACAAGCCTTCCGATAGATGAAGGTTGGATTTCTGAGGACTGCAAAATCGGCCAGACGGGAAAGACCGTCAGGCCGAGGCTCTACATAGGATGTGGGGTTTCCGGGGCCATACAGCATTCCGCCGGAATGATAAACAGTGAAATGATCGTGGCCATCAATACTGATCCAAAGGCCGAGATCTTTCAGATTGCTGACTACGGGATTATTGGGGATGTCAATGAGGTTATACCAGCCCTTATGAGGGAAATGCGAAGGCTGAGCGTTGAAAGGGAGGAGAGGTGAGAGCAGTTTGATCGCTCAGGTTTTGCTTGACAGGATATCATTCTTCCTTAATATTGGTCTGACCAAAGGTGGCGAGAGATGTACTTAGTACGAACGCAAAAGAGGATCTTTGAGGATATTCTCGAATACTTCAAGGGTCTGGTAAGGAAAGGCAAACTCAAGCCGGGTGACCGCCTTCTGTCCGAGAGGGAGCTCGCTTTAGAGCTTGGGGTAAGCAGGGCAAGCCTTCGTGAGGCGTTACGTGCGCTGGAGATGTTGGGATTCTTATCTATCAACCCAGGGAAAGGGACGTATGTTCTCTCCCCCAATACTCATTCCTTGTCTGCCTTTACCGAACTAACTATGTACCTCCGGCCGACTCTTTTCGAGAACATCCTGGAGGTAAGGGTTATCATAGAGTGTGAGGCCGTTCGTTTGACGGCTAAACGTGCTTCACAGGAGGAGTTGGCATACATCCGAAGTGCCTTGGAGCGGATGATCATGATTCCAAAGGGTGTAGGGCTGGCCGAGAGGGCTTCGGAGGCGGATTTTGAGTTTCACAAGGGGATAATTCGCGCGACTCATAATGATTTCCTTATCTTTTTGTACGACATTATCGAGGTACTGTTGAGGCGTAGTCATGCCGAGAGATGGGCGGCATCCCTGGCCAGTATTCCGGATGCATTTAATGTAATCACGAGGATTCATAGGGGTATTTATGAGGCTATTGAAGAGGGAAATGAGCATGTCGCCGGGAAGTGGTTAGGGGAACACTTTAGCCTGTTGGATAACAAAAAATTTTTCAAGAACATTTGACTTGACACATCGATTTCTTTTTATTAGTGGTTGGTCTTACCAACGTCAGACCAATTATCTCTAGAAATATGTTTATACAATTCACATCGAACATTACCTAACTCAGCTTTACAATTCCACATACGCATATCTTAGAAAGGAGCCAACGTATGTCGAGCAATGGAAGAGGATCAAGGAAACTAATCGAGGACGTGATTGGCGCGGGGCTTTGTACCGGATGCGGGGCATGTGTTACCGGTTGCCCCTATATGGTTGCCTATGAGGGCAGGATCGTGGTGCTTGATAAGTGCACCGTGGAGGATGGCGATTGTTACAAACACTGCCCGCGTACTCAGACCGACATGAATGCGGTGAGCGAAAAGGTATTGGGGGTTCCCTATGGTGCTGAGGAAGTAGGGCACGCCCTCAAGATACACATGGCTAGATCAACTGATGACCAGATTAAGCAGAAGGCTCAGGACGGAGGTACCGTAACCACGCTCCTCGCGCTCGCGCTCGATGAGGGGATCATAGATGCCGTGGTATGCACCAGAATGGATGAGGATAAGGTGCCGCACGGCTATCTGGCGCGATCAAGGGATGAATTACTCCAATGCGCCGGCTCAAGTTACGAGGCAAGCTTTGCCCTCGAGGCCTACAGGAAGATCCCCCATGAAAGCACTGATAAACTTGCAGTGGTGGGGCTTGGCTGTGAAACTGAGGCCCTCGCTAAAATGAAGACGGATTTGCCGATAAACAGTGTTAATCCCGATCATGTTCAATTAACCGTGGGCCTGTTTTGTGGATGGGCCCTCCGATCGAATACGTTTCATCCCTTTCTGAGGGGCCTCTGTGATCCATCACAGGCAGTGAAATTCGACATCCCCCACACCCCCCACTATACCTTTGATGTATACACGAGCTCTGAGACTAAGTCCCTTTCGCTTGACGAGATCAGGCCATATATCAACCCAGCCTGTCAGTACTGCTGGGATATGACGGCGGAATTTTCGGACATTTCCGTGGGTTCCGCCGGTTCTAAATTTCCGGGCTGGAATACCGTGATTATCCGTACCGGCACGGGCGCTAAGCTCGTGGAACTTGCAGAGAAGAAAGGAATCATGGAGACCCAGCCATTGCCGGAGTGGAGGTTATCTCACCTGAAAACAGTTGCGCTCAACAGAAAGAGGACGGCATTCAAAAATATCACCGAGAAAACCGGTGATAAGAATGACCTCCTCTACGTGGGTGGCCTATCTGAAGGGGTTATTGACAAGCTACGAGAAGACTAATACTCACAATACATTCTTACTAAATATGGAGGTAAACCGATGGCAAGTATTGCAATGGATAAGCCTGGAGCGACAGCACTCCTGATGGGCAATGAGGCGGTCGCCAGGGGTGCGATTGAAGCCGGCATTGGGGTTGCAGCTGCCTATCCGGGGAGCCCTACATCGGAGGTGCTTCCCACGATCGCCGGCGCTGCAGAGGAGATGAACATCCACGCCGAGTGGTCCTCAAATGAAAAGGTGGCAACTGAGGTAGCAGCCGCCGCATCCTTTGCCGGTATAAGATCCCTCAGCATCATGAAGCAAAATGGAGCAAACGTGGCGGCCGATTTTATTGTCAACGTGAATATGACCGGCATCGGAGAGGCCGGAATGGTAATCTTCATCTCGGATGACCCAGGCGGCATGACGAGCAACAATGAGGAAGACTCGAGGACCATTACGAAATGGCTTGATAATCCCCTCATGGAGGCCAGCAGCGCACAAGAGGCAAAGGATATGGTGAAGTGGGCATATGAGGTCTCCGAGGCGGTAAATCTCGTGGTCTTCGTGCGGGGCGTGACCCGTCTTTCCTACACCAAGGGAAATGTCATACTCGGTGAGTTACCAGAAAAGAGGGAAAAAAAGGCATATTTTCCTGCCATATGGGACATGTACAACCCGGTAAAGAGCAAGTTCACCTCGGGCCCGTTTCCCGTGTTTCACAAACCCCTGCACGAGAAGCTGGAGAAGGCTCGAGCGATTTTCGAGACCTCGACCTTTAATCGGTATATGGGCCCCGAAAATCCGGAGCTCCTGATTATTACCTGCGGCGCCTGTACCTCCTATAGCACCGAGGCTGTGGAAGCCTTGGATGTGGGTCACCGAATAGGGATTCTCAAACTGGGAACCACCTGGCCCCTCCCTGAGAAATTGGTGGGGAAATACTTGACTTCAACCAAAAAGGTGTTCTTCGTTGAGGAGATGGATCCCTTTGTAGAGCGAAGCGTCATGGAGTTGGCGGCGAGCATGCTTCCGGAGACGAGCGAGCTTGCCTTTTATGGGAAGCGGTCCGGACACCTTACTCCCTACAACGAGCAGAGTACAGACCTGGTCATTGAGGCACTGAGGGATATCCTGGGTCTCTCATATCAACCCCGAGATCTCAACTATGAAAAAGAGGCCGAAGAAGCGGTGAAGCTCGTACCGCATCGTCCCATCAATATGTGTGCAGGCTGTCCCCATCGAGCAACCTTTTGGGCGATCAAAAACGCGATTAAGCTTGATGGACGAAACGGGTTCACCTGTGGTGATATCGGGTGCTATTCGATGGCATTCGCCGGCCCCGGTTTCTTTCAGGCAAGGACTATGCACGCAATGGGGTCCGGTGCAGGGGTGGCAAATGGATTCGGGAATCTGAAGCAGTTCGGGTTTGATCAACCCGTACTCGCGGTGACCGGCGACTCGACCTTCTACCATGCAGTGTTACCTGCCCTGGTGAACGGTGTCTACAACAAATCGAACTTCACCCTTCTCATACTCGATAATAGCGCCACCGCCATGACGGGTTTTCAGCCTCATCCGGGGACCGGAGAGCTTGCAACGGGAGAGCCGGCCCCGGTCGTTGATATGGAGGCCTTGTGCAGATCGGTGGGTGCGGAGGTGAGGGTCTGTGATCCCTTTGACCTCGAGGACACGACCAAGACGCTCCTTGAGATGATGAGAAAGGAATCCGGCGCCCGGGTGATCATTATGCGGCGCATGTGCGAGTTGGTGAGGGCTAAAAGAAAGATCCCTAGGCCATACACTATGCATGTGGATCCGGGGAAATGTCTCGGTGATTCCTGTGGATGTGATAGGCTCTGCACCAGGATCTTGGGATGCCCAGGCTTGATGTGGGATAGCGAGGCCGGTAAGGCCGCTATCGATGAGGCGCTCTGTGTGGGTTGCGGGCTCTGTGCGGATATCTGCCCAGTAGGGGCAATAATAAGAGAGGAGGTGAGCTGAAGTGGCTGCCAAGACATTGCCAAAGGAACCGTTCAACTTTATTGTGGCAGGTGTCGGGGGGCAGGGTAATGTGTTGTTGTCCGCTTTTGTTGGCACGGCTCTTATCAAGGAGGGGTTTATGGTGAGTGTTGCGGACACCTTCGGAGTGAGCCAACGCGGTGGATCGGTCACCAGCCACATTAAGATCTCAAAGGAGACCCCCTATAGTTCGGTTACCCTCAAGGGGAAGGCTGATGTTATTCTCGGGATGGAGCCGGTTGAGACGCTGCGTACCTTGGGAGAATTCGGGAATCCACAGGTCATCTCCATCGTCAATCCTCGGCCCGTACACCCCTCCGGTGGCGTTGCCTATCCTGATCTGGAGGAGGTGAAGCAGGCGATCGTGAGGCTTTGTGCACAAACGAAGTTTGTGAACGCTACTGAGGAGGCGCTGAAAATGGGCAATCCCATATACACTAATATCATCTTGTTGGGCGCGCTGATCGGGGCAAGCGTGCTACCCGTTGATAAGGAAACCGTGATGCCCATTCTCGAGGAGCGTTTTCCGGGAGAGCTTTTTGACATTAACCTCAAGGCCTTCAACAAGGGCATGGAGCTTATTGCGAGCGCCTAGCCCAAGGGCCTGAAAGTCTGAACAGAATGGGAAAGGAGGGCAACAAATGGAATTTTCCTACACAGAAGAGCAGAAAATCTTAGAAGATACGGTAAAAAAGTTCACCAAAAATGAGATTATCCCTGTTTGTTTGGATTTTGAGAACGACATGGAAGGAAAGTTGAGTGACGAGATATTTACCAAGGCCGCCAAAGCTGGCATTCTGGGGACGGTGGTTCCCAAGGAATACGGCGGCGGCGGCGGCCGCGGCCTGGAGGCGAACATCGTGTTGGAAAACCTTTCCTATGGCGATGTGGGCATTGGCTGTGCTATTGGGGCCAGCTGGTGGGCTCAGACTGCCCTGCTGATGAGGGCAAGCCAACGGATACGCGATGAGTGGTTCCCCAAGTTTGCCTCCGCGGAGGAGGCACATCTTTGCTGTATGGCAGCCACTGAGCCTGACGGCGGTACCGATGTTGAAGATCCCCAGATGGGATTCGGCACAGTGAAAACCATAGCGAAGGTAGAGGGCGATGAAGTAGTATTGAACGGGCGAAAGATGTGGCCCAGTAACTTTGATATTGCATCCCTTTATGTCGTTGTCTGCACCACCGACCCAAAGCTGGGGGAGGAGGGCTCGCTCCTGTTGGCCGTACCTGCCGGAACCCCCGGCCTTTCCTTTGGTAAAAACGAGCTGAAGATGGGCCATCACGCGGATCGAAACGGGGAGATCATCTTTGATAATGTTAGGGTGCCAAAGGATAATATGCTCGGCAAGGTGGGAGAGGGGGTTAAACTCTTGGACAGAACGCTCATCTACAACCGAGTTGGCCCTGCTTCAATGGCCTTGGGTGCTGCGCAGAGGGCCTTTGATCTTGCGCTTGATTTTACCAAGACCAGAATGGTGGGAGGTATTCCCCTTTACCAGCATGAGCTCGCATCTGCCATGCTCTTTGATATGGAAGCAAAGCTCCATGCCTCCCGTTTGCTTTGGCAAAGGTCAGCCTGGGTTAATATGACAACCAAAGGAAACATACATTATTCCCATATGGCCAAGGTATTTGCAACCGATGCTGCCATGGATATAGCATCAAATGCTGTTGAACTGATGGGATCCTATGGGTATGCAAAGGAATACGGTGTGGAGAAAATCATGCGCGACGTGAAGATCATCCAGATCTATATAGGGTCCAATGAATTGATCCGTTCCCATGCCTGGCGATACATGTGAGATGAACCGCCTGTCATTGCAAGGGGAAAAGGAGATGGTACGATGGCCTATTTTAGGAGCCCAAGGATACTGTTTGGAAAGGGTGTGCTGAAGCGACTGGCCCCGGAGATTCAAGGTTGGGGCACTAAAGCAGTACTCATCACCGGCGAGACTACAGCCAAATTGAGCGGGCAGGTGGTAGAGCTCGTGAAAAGCGCGGGATTTGAAGTAAAGGAATGGAACGGGGCGAAGCCTGAGCCGTCAATCGATGTGGCTCGGGAGGGAGGCAAAGTACTGCTTGAGTGCAAGCCCGAACTTGTCATCGGATTCGGCGGAGGCTCTGCTATAGACACAGCCAAGGCCGCATGGATTCTTTATGCCCGCCCGGACCTCGAAGCAGGTGCGCTCCATAAAGCCGTCACCCCAAAGACCCAGTTGAATCTGAGAGATAAGGCCTCCTTTATCGCTATTCCCACCACGAGCGGTACAGGTTCTGAGGTAACGTGGGCTGGGTTACTTACCGACAAGGAGAATAAGCGAAAGATAGCCTTTGCCAATAATGAAATCGTCCCTGATGTCGCCCTGTTGGACCCGGAGTTCACCGTCAGTATGCCGAGGGCGCTCACCGCGAGCACCGGTTTAGATGTATTGGGTCACGCCTTTGACGGGTACACCGCCAGACAGCAAACCGATTTCAGCGACGGACTCTGTCTGCAGGCGATAGAGATGTGCTTTGATTGGCTCCCGAAGGCCTGCCAAGATGGCGATGACCTCGTAGCTCGAGAGAAGATGCAGAACGCGGCGGCCATTGCGGGGTTGGGATTCGGAAACAGCAATACCTCCCTGTGTCATGCCCTCGCGCATTCGCTGGGGGTTAACTTTTCCATACCACATGGACGAGCAGTAGGGCTGGCACTCACCTATTCCCTGGCTTACATTTCATCCAACCCTCCTCTTCCCAATGCACCCGATCCAGTTCAAAGACTGGCTGGTGTTGCTCGATTGCTCGGGATTGCCGGTGGATCGGAGGGAGCAGCAATTGAGTCATTGCTCGAAAGGATCGAGGATCTCAAGGAGGAGATCGGCGAGCCGTTGAGCCTCAAAGAAGAGGGCATTACAGAGACACAGATGGAGGAAAATATCGATACCCTCGCGACCTCGGCGAGCAAGGACGTGAACATGTTTTCCTCACCCTGTGAGTGCAGCGGGGAGAAACTCACCGAACTCTTCCGGACGATGTGGTTCGGCAGAAAACACAAATAGAGGCTTTACTACAACAATGATGACCCCAGAGCAATATGAGGAAAGCCTCAGGAAGCTGAACCTCGTCGTTTACATGTTTGGGAAGCGCGTGCAAAACGTCCTGAAAGGAAGGGCGGATATCCCCACCGAACATCGGATGCGAATCCTAAGGCTGATCGAAAACCTTACCTTGGGCACTGCAGCGACGAATTATCGAACCGAATCCATGCATGGGGCAGGCTCCCCTCAAGCACAAAGAATTATGATTACCCGGCGCGTGAACATGCACGAGAAACAGAGGGCGGCAAAAAAGCTCTGTGGCATTGAAGAGCCATAAAGATCTGAAGTTGAGGATAGGCCTCAAGTATTGTGGTGGTTGTAACCCCGGGTATGATCGGGTTGCGGTAGCTGCATACATAAAAGAGAGTTTAAAGGATGAGGTTGAGTTTGTAGCTCCTGACATGGGAGCTATTGCCTGCATTTTGGTTGTGGAGGGATGTGAGACTGCTTGTGTTGACTTGAGCTATTTTAAGGGAGTTCCGATTCGGGTTATCACGCGTGCCGAGATGGCAAAGGACGTGGTAAGGGAAATAAGGAGAACCGTTGCCAGCGGGAACCTCGATTCAGGATAATACCTTCCTTCCGGAAACCAGCGCTATGCCTGTGCGTGATGGAGGGCTTTCTCCCCAAGGATGCCTTGGGCGGGCAGCCTTGGGAGAGATAGTTCTTGCTGGCTAACGGAGCGTCCAAAGGGGCATCCGCCCTCACAAACCCACAAACAGAAAGGAGGGGGTAAATACGACAGAGGTGCAAAAACAAAGGTATTAAGGTAGTAAGTTTTGGGCATAGGTAAGATGGTTCAGCTCAAGAGAAAGGAGGAAGCAATGAGCAGGATAAGACTGGCAGGATTCGTACTTGTAGTCTTCATGATGCTGTTTTTTCTGACGAGCGGGATCGGCATTGCAAAGACGATTACCTGGAAGGCTACTTCGGTTTATGGGAGCGGACTTCAATTCTATAAGTCTGCGGCCTATTTCGCTAATCGAGTCAAGGAAATGAGCAACGGGCAATTTATCATTCAAATGAACACAGGCGGCGCAATTGTCCCGCCCTTTACGGAACAGGAAGCGGTGAGCAAGGGTTCACTGGATCTAAGCTGCTCAAGCAGCATGTATATCAGGGGCAAATTTCCATCTTCCGTGCTATTTGGAACCTCATTCGGCAAGTTTAAACAACACGAATTCATGGCCTGGTGTGAAAGGGGGGGCGGCTACGAGCTATGGCAGGAAATGTACGAGAGAAAGGGATACAACGTTCATGTGCTGCCCCCGTATGCTATCTACGGTACGGAAACCCTGGGGTGGTTCCGTAAGCCAATCAGGACGCTCGATGATTTCAAAGGGCTCAAATACCGCACCGTAGGTGAGTGGGGAGAAGTCATGACAAGGCTTGGGGCTTCGGTGATGACGCTCCCCTCTGGAGAGCTCTACACGGCCCTGGAGCGAGGGGTGTTAGACGCCACCGATATGAGCATTCCGTCCTTTGACAAGGGCCTGGGCCTCTATGAGATTTGCGAGTACCTTGTGTTCCCGGGAGTGCATCAGACGAGCGGTCCGTTTGAGACCTTGGTCAATAAGGATAAATGGAATGCGTTGCCCGATGATCTGAAGGCCATCGTTGAAGCAGCGCTCAGGGAGGCCTGCTTTAAGAGCATGACCGATTGGACTCTGGATGATGCGGAGGCAGTGGAATTCTTTAAATCAAAGGGAGTTCAGATTATCAGCCTTGCCCCGGATGTCGTTGCCGAGATCAAACGGCTCGGGGAACAGGTGCTGGATGAGCACGGAGAGAAGTATCCCTTTTACGGCAAAGTGCTTAAGTCTCAGAGAAGTTTTCATAAGCTCTGGGAGGGTTACGAGAAGCTACAATCCGTTGAGTAGAAATCTCACCTAGATCGCATGTAATGGGCGGTAGGGATGTCGGCGAGGTTTATCGCCAGCTGTTTCTACCGTTGGGGATCATGGCATGGGCTTTTCCCGTTGTGCTCCGTCGTTCAAAATGACGGAGCCAATGGGGAAGGCTATCCCAGCTAGGGGTACAAAAAGGCGAGGGTTCACTTGAGCGTTCTCAGATCTTTCATAAAGTATGTTGCGCGAGCGAGCGAGTGGTCTGGAAAGGCGGTTGCGTGGCTTATGATCCCTCTTGTGTTCGAACTCGTTTACGATACGGCGGCACGGTACGTGTTTAATGCCCCGACAGTGTGGTCGTTCGATCTCTCCTACATGCTCTACGGCATCCTCTTTATGGTGGGAGGTGCCTACACCCTGCTCGATGAAGCACATATCCGGATAGAGGTATTCTACGACCTGTTTTCTGAGAGAGTGAAGGCCATCACCGATGTGATCGGTTACCTGGTGTTCTTCTTCCCCGCCATTGGCGCCCTGTTTTACTATGGTATTTTTTACGCCGCGGAATCATGGGAGACATTGGAGAGAGCTACATCGAGCTACTGGAGTCCACCTGTGTATCACTTTAAGACAGTTATCCCTGTGGCAGCCCTCTTGCTCTTGCTTCAGGGAATAGCCAAATTCATCAATGCGGTCGCGGTAATTATTAGGGGAAAGGAGCTGTAAGTTGAGTCCCGAGGTCTCGCTTATTTTGTTGTTTGGCGGGCTTCTCCTAGGGGTCTTTCTCGGATTTCCGGTGGCCTTTGTGATGCTGGGAAGTGGCTTGCTCGTCGGCATAGTGGGAGGAGGGCAAACCTTTATTCACACGCTGCTCCTCCGTACGTACGGTGTGATGGAGCACTACGAGCTCGTTGCCATCCCCCTGTTCGTGTACATGGGAATGATGTTGTCGAGGTCTGGGGCAGCCGAACGTCTCTTCTCGGCGTTCCATGTTTCGCTGGGTGGATTGCGCGGCGGGTTAGCCCTAACGACTGTGGCTATCTGTACGATAATGGCTGCGGCAACAGGTATCGTCGGTGCATCAGTTGTGTCCATGGGGCTCTTCGCCCTGCCCGCAATGCTGAAGAGGGACTATGACAAGGCACTGAGCACGGGAGCTGTTTGTGCGGGGGGGACTTTAGGCATTCTCATACCGCCGAGTGTCATGCTGGTAGTCTACGGACCGATGGCTGCACTCTCTGTGGGAAGGCTTTTCATGGGTGCCTTCCTGCCGGGCCTCGTTTTATCCGGCCTATATATGATCTACATCGTAGTGATATGCTACCTTAAGCCCCAGTTGGGGCCACCGCTGCCTCGGTCAGAAAGGGATATCGGTGCGAAAAGAAAGGCATGGCTTATTATTACCTCATTGATTCCAACCCTCTTCGTGATATTGGCAGTGATGGGATCGATTTTCTTTGGGGTGGCGGCACCAACAGAGGCTGCGGCAATGGGCGCTCTGGCGGCAATGCTGCTCGCCCTCTTTTACCGACAGCTTGATTGGGAGACCTTGAAAGAATCAACCATCGGCAGCCTCAAGGTTGTTGCGATGATCATGTGGACGGTCGTGGGTGCCTTTGTCTTCACGGGGGCATTCATGGTAGTTGGAGGCGGTGTACTCGTGAAGTCAAGCCTTTTGTCCCTGACTGCCGACCCCATGGCGATGCTTTTAATTATGGCCTTAGCCTTTTTAGTGCTTGGTTTTGTGATGGAATGGGTCGGTATTGTTCCGATTCTCGTCCCGATCTTTGGACCCGTTATCGCTGAGATCGGTTTAGATCCTCTCTGGGCGGCGATTGTATTTTGTATGGTCATGCAGACCTCTTTCTTGACCCCGCCAATGGCCCCAACCCTATTCTATCTCAAAGGAGTGACTCCGCCGGAAATAAGCTTTGCAAAGCACATTGTCCGCGGCATCATACCCTTCCTACTCCTTCAGTTGGTCGGGGTAGCAATCGTTATTATATTCCCGCAACTGGCCTTATGGCTCCCCGCACATATGATTAGATAAAAAGTTAAAGAATGGGAGAAACGGTATGTATACTTTTCAACTTTCGGAAGAGAGACGTCAATTTCAGGAAATGGCGAGGAAGTTTGCTGAGAATGAGGTCAAACCTCTCAATGATAAATTCGAAGACGATTGGGAAACCCATGAATATATGCCCAAGGTATTGAAAAAGGCTGCCAAGCTCGGGTTTATGGGTTTGGTCATTGACGAAAAGTATGGTGGCACGGGTGCAGACGGAATGACGGTGATGGCGGTTCTCGAGGAGCTCGCCGCGGTAAATGGAGGCGTCGCCTGTGTTATTGGAGATACGTGGTTTGCCCAAACGCCCATTATCATCGCCGCTAACGACGAGCAGAGGGATCGCTTTCTCCGGCCGCTGGCATCGAAAGACGAGGTCAATCTTGGATGCATCTGTATGACTGAGCCCGCCTCAGGCGCTGATATCGAAGACTCCAGGATGCGCTTGAGGACCGTGAAGACCATCATCAAGGAAGACGGAGATGGCTATGTGGTGAACGGTGTCAAAATATGGCCCAGCAATGCCGGCATAGCCTCTCACTATATTGTGGTGGTCACTGTTGATCCAAAGCTCGAGGATAAGGGATCGGCGATCGTTGTGGTGGAGAAGGATACACCAGGGCTCTCATTTGGTAAGATCGAGCGGAAGATGGGGATGCACGAGGACCAAAATCGCGAGGTTATTTTTGAAGATGTTCGTATACCAAAGAGCAACTTGCTTGGAAAGATAGGTGACGGCCATAGGATTCTTCAAACAACGGTAGCCTATAACAGATTAGGTGCTGGCATGATATCGGTAGGCATGGCAAGAGGCGCATTTGAATATGCCTTAGAGTATTGCAAAGAGAGGGTCGTCGGGGGGAAACCGCTCATACAGCACAGCCTGATTTCGGCGATGTTTGCGGATATGGCCACAAAGATTGATGCAGCTCGGCTTCTCGTTTATCGGGCATCATGGTCTTTGAAAGCCAGAGATCCTCACAGGGTACGGTACTCGGATATGGCTAAGGTATTTTCCACCAATATGGCCATGGAGGTGACGTCAAATTGCGTTCAGGTGATGGGCTCATATGGGTACTCCAAGGAGTACCCGGTCGAGAAGTATATGCGAGATGCCAAGATCGTGCAAATATACCTCGGCCCAAACGAGATGGTCCAGCAGCTCATTGGGGGAAGCCTCTAAGGGAAATCTCCATGTTCTGGATGAGGAGAAAAACAACACAGTGGATGATACGTACTCCCATAATGATGCATAGAACAGGAGGAACTGGAGGGATTAAGGCACCATAGCATTGCTGTAATATCAGTCAAGGCTCTCAAAAGAAGGAGGTCTTCTCATGTTTTGCAAGACAACACGATCAAAGGTATCTCCTGAGAATACAGGACAACTGGCTCAATGGGTGAAAGGAAAATGGGGGCCCCTGATATCCAGTCAGGAGGGATTTAAGGGGACATATTTTATTGCGAAGGAGAATGGAGAATTCGTCATTATTATGCTCTGGGAAACCGAGGCGCAGATTCAATCCTGGACTGATAATCCTGAACACCAGAAACTTCTTCCAGAGTTTATGTCACTCAAGGAAGGTCCTGTAGACATGGATATCTACAAGGTCCAAGATGTCATCGGCTTTTGAGCTGGAGCCTGGGGATTTTTCCCTTGATACCCTAAGATCATTTCATCAGCAATCAAGATAGTTGCGGAGCATAGGATGAAAATCATCGTCATTGGCCAAGGTGCGTTCGGGGCGAAGATTGTACAAGCACTTCTGAACAAGGACGAGACTGTTGTTGGTGCTTATATTCCACCTGATGTACCAGGAACCCCCATTGATCCAATGAAGGAAATTGTGTTAGACAATCAGATACCCGTGTATCAACCCCATGGCTACAGGGAAAGCAAGGTGTTTGATGAATACTGCGGCTTAAGGCCCCAACTCACGATTCTTGCCTTTGTGAGGGACATTATTCCAGCACGGTTTTTCGAGTTTCCCTCTTACGGAGCAATATGTTTTCATCCCTCTCTTCTGCCCCGTCATCGTGGCGGAAGTTCAATAAGCTGGACCTTGATTATGGGAGATACACGGACGGGAGTAACCATCTTTTGGCCTGATGAAGGAATTGATACGGGCCCGATCGTGCTGCAAAAGGAGGTGGAGATAGGCCTGGACGATACAACGGGATCTCTCTATTTCAATCACCTTTTCCCTCTGGGGGTCGAGGCACTTGTAGAATCCGTGGATCTCATAGAGGCGGGTACTGCCCCGAAAATCCCACAAGATGAGTCAAAAGCTACCTATGAGCCCCCCTGCGATGACTCAGTAGCAGCCATAGACTGGGCAAAGCCCGCCCAGGAAATACACAATCTTATACGCGGATGCGATCCCCAGCCCGGCGCCTACACGATAACGCCGAGGGGTAAGATCCGTTTGTACCAACCCCGACTTACACCTATGACGGTCGAAGACTCCCCTGGTACGATTCTCGCCGTAGAAGAAGATGGAATACAGGTTGCTGCATCCGGTGGCACGATTACCATCGGAAAGGTACGATCCGAAGATGGGAAAAAAGTGCGTGCCTCAGAGTATGCCAAGAAAGCCTCGCTCGCAGTAGGAGATTCTTTAGGCCTTGGAGAGAGATCTTGAATTGAGGGGGTATTATTTTCCGCGTTTGAAGTTGGTGGGCGGGTATTCCATAGGCTATGGGTGAGGATGAGTGGCATGTTCCTTGATAGAGGAGGCAAACATACATGAACGAAATTCGAATCTCTTCAAGTGAGTCAAAACCTGGGCGGCTTGTTGCCGCCCGCATACTCCCGGGAACAGATCTTATCCCGGGCCTTCTCGAGATCTGCAGGAGAAACAAGCTGACGTCGGGATGTATCGTCACCATCCTCGGCAGTCTCGCTCGCGCACGTTTTGTATTGCCGATACCCGATAGTAGCGGCAGCATGGGCGTGAGGTATAGTGATCCACATGAGATGGAAGGGCCCCTTGAGTTTCTGGGCGGCAGCGGAATCATTGGGCGCCTTGATGATGGAGAAGCGACAATCCACCTTCACGGCATTTTTTCGGACAGGGAAAACAAATTTTGCGCCGGCCATATCTTGGAGGAAGGAAACCACGTGCTTGCCACCATGGAAGTGGTGATTCAAGAGTTACCAGATGTCGAGATAATCAGATCACCCGATGAGGAAACCGGTTTCACCCTCTTCCACTTTAAGAAGATCGTAGACCATAGGGGGATGTCCAAGTAAAAAATCGGTGCACAGAGCGAGCCCTCAGCCCCATTTTCAATACAGCTCACTATAGTTCAACACAAGAAGGTTTTCATCAAAGAGGAGGTAATCCAAATGGCCAGAGATGGGCAAAGGGTTAAAGGGAGCTCTATGTGGCACGGTTTATCGTGGGCAGCGTAAGCGTACCAATGCGAGAAAGGAAGTAAAATCATTGGCTTTGGCATCACTAGATGAGCTGAGCTTGTATTATGAAGTTACCGGGAAGGGTTTTCCCCTCGTTTGGATTCATGAGTGGGGAGGAAGCTTCAGGAGTTGGGAGCCTCAGGTTAAATTCTTTTCGCGGCACTATCAGGTAATTACCTACAATGCAAGGGGATACCCGCCTTCTGATGTCCCGAGTGAGCCAACAGCATACTCCCAGGAGCACGCTGTCGAGGACCTTTATCAACTCCTGCTTCACCTGGGTATCAAGGAAGCGTATGTTGGGGGGCTCTCAATGGGGGGAACCACAGCCCTCAACTTTGGCATTACTCATCCTGATATTGCCAGGGCATTGATTGTAACATCGGCAGGGTCGGGCACAACAAACCGAAAACAGTTTGAACAAGAGACCAGACAACTGGCTCAGCAATTGGAAAAGGAAGGGGTAGAGGCAGTTGCTGAGCTTTTCACTCGAGGGCCAACGCGGGTTCAGCTCCAGCGCAAGGATCCGAAAAGCTGGCAAGCGTTCTACGAAGATTTCGTGCTTCATTCAGCCAGGGGATTGGCTCTTACCCTGAAGGAGGTCGTGGTTAAAAGATCAACCATATATGCGCTCGAATCAGAGCTCCGACAACTTGATGTGCCCATATTGGTCATGGCGGGCGATGAAGATGACGCTTGCATCGAACCGGCTGTCTTTATGAAGCGGAACATGCCAAAGTCAGGCTTGCTACTTTTCCCGCAATCCGGCCATCTAATTAATCTGGAAGAACCGGACCTGTTCAATCGAGCTGTGCTCGATTTCTTGATATCTGTTGAAACAGGGAATTGGGTATCTCGCGACCTACAGCAGGTTGGCGGTTCTCTCCTCTTCCCAAGCGGAGCAGGAGCGTCATAGCTTTTTCAGCAGGGTTGACCTGAGCAAAGCAGGGGTATGGGAGAAGGCCCTGGTTGAAGCTGCTTTGCGCTGGTATCTGGGAGACACGTGCCTGGGTGCAAACACCTTTATGTCGAGGTAGACCCGAGAAATGAATGGTCAGAGCCGAGAAATCGCAGAACGGAGGGGCATCTTTGAGAATCGATGAGGATAGCTGTATTGCCTGCGGCTTATGTGTGCCCTATTGTCCCATGGGAGCAATCAACATGGATGACATTGCCACCATAGACGAGGATGAGTGCATAGACTGCGGTGTATGCTTGAGAGCAAAAGTGTGTCCTGTTGATGCATTTATTTACGAACCTGCCCCATGGCCCCGGTCATTGCGCGCCGTTTTCTCAGATCCAACGACTGAACATAAAGAGACAACAGTAACTGGACGTGGAACCGAAGAGATGAAGACCAATGATGTTACCGGACGGTTTAAGAGAGGCTGGGTCGGCATTGGAATAGAGCTCGGGCGGCCGGGCGTCGGCGCTCGTTTCCGAGACGTGGACAAGGTCGCTCAGGCAATGGCAAGGTCGGGAGCACGATTTGAGCCAAATAGTCCCGTCACACTGCTCATGGAAGATGTAGGCGCAGGAAAACTAAGGGACGATGTATTGGATGAGAAGGTCCTCTCGGCGATCATTGAGTGTGGCTTTCCCATCGAGAAAATAAGGATTGCTTTAACAGCCCTGAAAGAAGTTGCTCAGGATGTTGATACTGTATTCAGCGTTGACTGTATTAGCGTTGCCGAACCTGATGGCTCTTTGCCCGTGGACAAGATCCTGTCTGAACTGGAAATTTCCCGCTACATAAATGGAAAAACCAATGTGGGCTTGGGTCGGCCTCTAGCTGAAGGAGAACGCCGATGACACATACCTTGCACCGCATAGGAACAGCAGATGGCCTGAGCGGGGACTACGTCATACTATGTATGCGGGCAGCAGGCATAAACGATGTTGGCTCTGATGCAAAGCTTCAAGAGTTTCTACGCATCGCTACGGATCACGACCCCAAAAACATTGGTAGCGTGAGAATGAATATGTTTAGCCACAAACCGGCAGAGGTTATAGCCAATGCTCATTCGATTGCACATGCTGTGTTCGACAATCAGCAGGCTGTAACACAGGTCCTGCGAGAGCTCAAGCAGGCTGACCTGGGGCTATCTATTGTGGTAAGTGGTGTCCTGGATTCCGTCAACGAGTGCTGTCAGCAGGCCGGGTTGAAACGTCATACTGTTGAGTTTTCACTGGGAATATGGGGCATGACTGACAAACTGCCTTCCAATGAGGTACTTGAGGTGACTACCATGTGTGGCCACGCCATGGTGTCGCCCAAGCTTGTCGAGTCTATGGTGGCGGACATCAGGAAGGGAGCAAAGAACCCGGATGGTGCCGCCAAAGAGCTAGCTTCCCACTGTTGCTGCGGGGTGTTCAACCCAGCCCGGGCGGCAAGGCTGCTGGCCGAGATGGCAGGGCCGGACATAAACCCCTAGCTGGATTACGGCTATTGCGTTCGGTGACATAGATTGAAAAGGAGATGATGGTTCAAGCGATGAAGATTGCAAATTTTCCTCATGTTTGCGTTAATATTGCTACGGTTCAAGAAAGCAATTTCCTATCATCCTCACAATAGCTCAAAAAAAAGAGGTTTTCACGGAAGAGGAGGTGATGCGGCAAATGGCCAGCGAAAAGAAAGCGTTGTGGGTTGTTTTCAAGATGGAAGAGATGCCCGCTAAGGAGGAAATGCGGCAACGGTTTGAAAATTTCTATCATCTTTATCGGGATAATCCCGGGATCGAAAGCAAATGCTGGTTGGTCAACGAAGATGAAAACGAATGGGGTGCCCTTTACGTCTTCAGGTCTGAAAAAGACTTGCAGGAATACCTCAAATCCGATCTGTGGCTGAAAGAGATTCCGGGAAGGTGGGGACTCTCCCCCGAGGTGGTACGCGTCCTCGACCCTGGGCCAATTCTCTACAAGGAAACCATCGTGCAATCTCAGAATTCATGGCTGAGCGAGTAACGGTCGCGCCTGGATGCTGAAACCAATCCATGGGTCAATTCCACTATTGCTTCAAATTTGGTATTGACGCCTACCTTTACTGGGGGCTCCTATCTCGTTTGGCGTTCACCGAGCTCCCTGTGTAGGGCTGATCGCAGTTCAGGGATATAAGCGTACCTTCCGATCTTACGCAACCCGGGCTCTCTATTCAAAAGGCTGTCGCCACCTGCCTTTGCTTCTGGTGACTGTTTCTCCAATAGTCCACCTCCGATCATCTGCCCGATGAGACTCATGATAGAGTTGATGTAGTTGCTCGTTTTAAGGCTCATTCGCGGCTTCGTGGAGAGGGCTCATTGATGAAGGCTCAAGACCCCCTGCAACACTCATATGTTCTCAATGCCAGATCCTCGATGTATGAGCGATTCTCGAGGTTGTCTCTCCAGGCCTGTGGAATGGATTGGACACCCAGATAAGCGCCTGAAATCGCACATGCCATGGCCCCCAAGGTGTCACGATCTCCGCCATTGAGGGTGGCACAAGATAGGCACTCCTCAAATGAATTGGGGTAGCGGAGGAAAGAGAAGAGGGCAAAGGGCAGCGATTCATGCACGGCAACGGTACTACCAAGCTGCCTCGCTGCAACAGGTGGTGAGGCGTCGGTTGCAAGGAGTTTCTGAACCTCAAGAATCTTATCCTTCATCTCAACCGTTTTGGCAAAATCATACAGTGAAGCAATGAATATCTCCAGCGAAAATGACTCGCTGGAGTCCAGTTCTACCGCACGAGCCACTGCCTTTGCCTGCACCGCCGCGCCATCTATGCCGATTGGATGTGCATGGGTAACGGCGGCAGAGGAGCGTGCCATCTCATAGAGATCGGGGGAGTTGTGGAAAAAGAGCCCTACCGGAGCAACCCTCATGGCGGCTCCGTTGCCAAAGGAACCCCTGCCTCCAAAGAGCATTTGTGCAGCATCGGTGAAAGCGATACCCAGTTCTTCCACCATTGAAAAGACAGTTGGCGGCCCCGAGGCATAGCCGCGCCAGGGTTCGGTCCCGAAGTTTTTTCTGAACGTTTCCCCCAGATCTTCTTGCTCGAGACGCCCCTTTCTCACGATGGACTCGGCCAGCCCAATGGCCATGGCCGTGTCATCGGTGTAACGGAGTTCATCTAATCGCTTGAGTGCAGCGAGGAGATCCTCTTTTTTGGAATGAAAAAACGCAAGCTCTCCGATTGCATCGCCCAAAGCGCTCCCAACCATGCACCCGAGGTACTTCGATTTTACATCGGTCATCCCTGCCCCACCTCAGGAGTGACAATATCACAATATTTGAACCTGGCCAATTATTTGGAGGGGTTAGTGCGAGCAGTTACCTCACCTGATTCAGAAAACTATTGGCAGAGGAGGAAAAGCACTATATAGTGTGTTCCCGATTGCGGATAACCGTAGGAGAAGTGTTGAGATGGATCTTGTTATTCGCGTAAAAGAGGTTAAGGGTGCTTGTCCCGTGTACAGCGTTGGAGACTTAATTGTCATTCGAGAGGGTTTTATCCTCGATACAAAGAATAGTGTCGAGGTATGTATGCACTCGTTGGCATCGCTCATGCCATACTACGTTGCCCTCTCCAGGGGCATCCCGCCGGAATCCCTGGGCCTATCAGGGCCTAAGCAGGGCGTGGCGTACCTCCAGTGTTTGGACCCCTGTGAGGTCACCGGTGGCGGAACGGTTGTCTTTGAGTGTTTCGCTGAGGAGCAGAACAGTGCTCCATAAACCCTAATCCGAATTTGCCCGGAATCAATTGAAGTGATCGTGTCAACAGGCTGACCGAGAATAGCGTTTCTGAGCAATTTTACTCTGCTAACTAGTTGATTTTACTGAAAGTGTTCTTCAAAAATTTGAATACTCGGTCAGCCTGTCAAGACCTGACAGCGAATCGACAGCAAGACCGAAAGGGTAAGGAAAATGTACTTTGGTGCGCTCTTACGTTGCCGTTGAGATATGGTATGCATGAAGTCCGTAGGTATTTGTATAGCTGGTAGATTAAACAAAGCGGCGGTAGAGTCCGGGGATTTTAAACTACAAGCCGAATCCTAGGCTTATCCTAAAACGAAATGGGGTTTACCCGTGGACGGGATCTTGTCGCCCCCTCTAATCATCACAATTTAAGAAGCGCTGCTCAATAGCTGCCACAACCTCTTGCGGTCGAGTCGTCGTTGGAGCGTGTCCCACCCCCTCGAGGACTACCAGTTCAGCGCCGGGAATGGCTCGTGCCAACTGCTCACCGATTTGAAGGGGTACAATAGCATCCTGCCTTCCGTGAATCACAACAGTTGGAAGGGTGATATCGGCCAAGGCGAGGTTTAACTGTCGTTCGTAGGCGCTCTCAAGCAACCGAGCCGCTGCCATAACTCCCAATTGCCGATCCGCCCGCTAATGCCGAGGAAGGTTCGTGGCCCTGCCCCGAATGAGACGGTGTTGAACCGACAGCCGTTGGCTTCGATAAACATTTCCCTTGCCCCCTTCATCGCTTAGGATTCGGCGATGAACTATGTAGTTTTTCTTAAGACAGGTAAGCTTCTTCTCGTATGGCAGCCTTGGTTCAGCTCCTCTGGGTCTGGCCAAATCTTGCCTGATTGAAGTGGCTTTGGATTCTGCCTAATTTTCAAAAGGATCACATAACCGTACCTGTATGGTCAATATTTGTTTCGAAACCTGCGTGCTACAAAGGGCCTCTCCAGGAGGTTATGTGATTCGATTTCGACCATGGTAACAGCGAATAGTTCAAGATGAATTCAACAAGCTCAAAATGTGCGATACAGTGCTTATCTGTGCTTGAAACATGAAATACTTTGAGGCCTCGAAAGCCCGCCTGACTCCGTTAAACATAGCTAAGCTTAAAGGAACTTCGGAAATCCCGCAGTTACTTTAGGCTGGAAGTTCCCTACCGAGATTCTTCTGGCCAGGGGCTTTCACCGAGGGCAATGCGGCACAGATCGGTGATGAAGATCTTAGGCAAACCAAGCTGTGAAGTGGGTCTCCGCAGCACTTTATCGCATATGGGGCAGGAAGTTATCAGAGCATCGGCGCCGCAGTTGATGGCATCCTCCACATTCTTGGTTTGAATGTCAATGGCCAAGTCCCTGTCTGTGTGAATAATAGGCACGCTGCAGCAGACAGCATTCAGCCGCTCATAGTTTCTGGGCGGCCGTTCGACGCCGACAAGCTCGAAGATCTCGTCAAGGAAGGCATCATACTCCGGGATCCATCTGGTGGCGCAGTTAGCCTGGTAGGCGACCTTTTTTCCCAGCTTAGGAATGTCGTTCTTGTGGCCATTGAGATAGTTGCGCAGGTATTCGAAGAGGTGCATGTAGTTGAAGGGAACATTGAAACCGTACTCCTTGGACTTGAGGTGCGCTAGAACAAAACCCTCATTGTGGAGGTACACGATGTCTTTGCCTAGTTTGGCAAGCTTATCGATGACCCCCTGACCGTACTTTTCAACAAAGCTCCACCCGCCCATATGCACACAGCCGGTGAGGGACATATACTCAGCGCCTCTGACCACAGTCATACCCCTGAATAGTTGGCTCTCAAAGGTACCTTGGGGGAAGTCCTCAAACTGGAAAGAGTCGAGTGAGAGGACCTGCCGGCCAGGCTCGCCAGGTATCAGCTGCGTAGGGTCTCCCCGTCCCTCGAGGCCTTTGGCCCATTCCTCGAGCTGTGATTTACCGGCTACCACTATAGGAGAGGTGCCAGTCTTCTCCTGCATCTTGAAGATGAGATCAGAGGGATCAGCTCCCGTCGGGCAGTAGTCACGACAGGACATGCAGGTGATGCACTTGTTCAGAATTTCCGCGTCTTTGCCCTCCATGAGCAGCGTGATTTCAGCAACTGCTCGATCCTTGTCATAATCGACGTAACGACACTTCACCAGACAGTCGCCGCACAGGTCACACTTCGAAGCATCCCACATTATTGCTCTCCTTTCTCTTTGGTTCG
>JGI24422J19971_10000395_pt1 | contig 24145 bp, 24 predicted proteins | sample DeeMarSWOR152_54_FD_19971 | JGI IMG/M metagenome (IMG submission 19971) | reverse complement strand
AAAAAGCAAACCAAAGTTCACACTATAGGAAATAGATGTAAAAGAAAATTTTACACCTGTAAATGATATTTATCAACACTGACATTTATTGATTTATATAGAAGAATATAATTTATACAATAGAATATAATAAATTCGTTAAAAGTCGTATACCATATACATTTTATAAGAACTGTGTGCTGGACATAACGAACTTTTGAAAAATGGTGTTAAAATCTCCTTCTAGAAAATCTTGACCTTCTTTTTCGCTTGTTCATTCTAAATCTACTGTTTCTTAAATCTCTTCTCCTATCTTCATTGCTTACATATTTTTTAAACGCCAGTTGATCGAAATGTGAAATTTCAATCTTCTCAACGTTATAAGAAAAAGTATTCATTATTCTTCTAAAATATCCATGCTCATCTTTACTTAAAAGAGATATAGCCTTTCCACTTTTTCCTGCTCTTGCTGTTCTTCCTATTCTGTTTGTATAATCTTCTATATCCTGTGGTATATTGTAGTTAAACACATGAGACACATTCTTTATATCCAATCCTCTTGAAGCAACGTTTGTTGCAACGAGAATATTTACCTTTCCTTTATGAAAATCTTCCAAAGTTTTTTCTCTCTTAGCTTGAGTTAATCCGCCATGTAAAAATAAAGCTTTTATTTTATTTTGTTTAAGATTCATACAAATTTCGTTTACTGTTTTTCTTGTATTACAGAAAATTATTGCCATAGGTGGCTGTTCTTTCTTAATCAGATGCACCAAAAGAGAGAATTTTTTTCTTTGATCTATATCGCAATAGTATTGCTTTAGAACATCCTCATTTACTTTATCTCTAGTCTTAATTTTTTTCGCGTTTTTTGTGAATCTGTCCCTTATCTTCTTTAATCTGAAGGGCATTGTTGCGCTAAAAAGCAGGGTTTGTCTTTTTTTCGGTATTTTGCTTTCTATCTCCTCTATATCTTCTACAAACCCCATATCGATCATTTTGTCCGCTTCGTCCAAAACAAAGAATTTGACATCTCTTGTTTTTATAGTTCCCCTGCTCATATGATCAAGCATTCTTCCAGGTGTCCCAACAACAATGTCAGCTACCTTCAAACCAGATACCTGTGGTTTTATTGACACTCCTCCGTAAACAGTTTGTATGTATAATCGCTTTAAACGGGAATATGTTTTTAAATCCTCTGATATTTGTTTGGCCAATTCCCTTGTAGGAGCAAGAATAATTGCCTGAACACCCCTTCCCCTCTCAACCTTTTCAAGAATGGGTATACCAAAAGCAGCCGTCTTTCCCGAACCTGTTTCTGACTGTCCAATAACATCATATCCTTTTTTTATTAATGGTATTGTTTCAACCTGTATTTCTGTGGGTGTTTTAAATCCTATATTTTTCAGAGAATCTTTTATACTCGTTTCAATTCTCATGTCTTCAAATTTCATAATATCATTTTCCTTATAAAGTCACAAAAGTCATAGAATTAGTATTTAAACTAACGCTATTTTTTAACAACTTTGTACTTTCTTTATTGATTATTGTGGAAGTATTTAAAGATATCACTTTATGGTAGTCAAAAGAAGTGTGTGCTGGACATAATTTCACTAGTACTTTTTATAGGATCTGAATATATGGGGAAACATCTCTTTTCCTTCTAGATGATCAATTATATATTTGAAGTGGTTTACTAGTTTCTTACCTTTTGGTGTTGTATGATATAGAGCTGTTCCATCTTTTCTCTTAAGTTCTTGAATCAATTTTCTTTCTTGAAATCCTTCTAATATTTTGTTTAATTTTTTATATCCTATTCTAGTTTCTTTATAAATATCTTTTTTAGACATTGGTTCGAACAAAACTAATAAAATTTTTATTTTAATATCGTGACGACATGTTTTCATTTTTATCTTTACATTATTTGGTTTAATAAGATAAATAATTTTGATAACAAAAATCAGTTTTTATTACTTAAAAGAAGGAATGTTTATTCCTTCTTCTCTGTTGTTACTGCAGTTTCTTTTTTAGATTGTGCTTCTTGTTTAGCTTCTGTTTGTTGAATTGGTTGTTCAGTTTGTGTTACTTTCTTTTCCTCTTTCTTTTCATATGTTCCCATTAATTCCACCTCCAATTAATTTGAAAGAAAATTTTATTTTTACTAGTATTAATATTATTAGTATTATTCTTTTTAAAAGATAGTTTTTAATGACGTTATACTATTCGGCATATTTAATAATTTAAAATATTAAACTAATTCATTTTTTATAAAAACTTTAAAACCCATAAATATATTTGTTTGAATTTATTTATCTATTTTTTTCAAATTAAAAGGTGTGATATTATAAAAAGAGAAATTAAAAAATCTAAGAGAAAACCAAAAAAATCGATATCAATTAATAAATGTCCAGAATGTGGTTCCAAAAAAATTAGAATCGACAGAAGAAAAGGAGAAAAGGTTTGTTCTAAATGTGGATTAGTTATAAAAGATAAAATGATAGACTCCTCAGCCGAATGGAGAGCTTTCGATGCAGAACAAATGAAAAGAAAAACAAGAGGAGGAGCACCACTAACTCATACAAAACATGATAAAGGAATGACAACTGAAGTAGGAAGGGGGAAGGGAGAATTATTTAAAGTAACACCAATAAAGAGAGCTCAATATTATAGATTAAGAAAATGGCAAAAAAGGTTGGTTGAATCTAAAGCCAGAAATCTTTCTTTTGCTCTTTCTGTATTAACAAGATTAATTTCTGTTTTAGGATTACCAAAAAAAGTTCATGAGGAAGTTGCAAGAAAATATGAGCAAGCTGTTGATAAAGGTCTGGTAAGAGGAAGGTCTATGGAGTCTGTCGTAGCTGCTTTATTATATATTATTTGTAGAAAAATGAAAACTCCTAGAACTTTAGAAGAAATATCACAAGTATCAGGTGTTACAAAAAGGGAATTAGGAAGAACATATAGATATGTAGCAAGAAATTTGAATTTGAGGATTTTACCGGCCATGCCTGAAGATTATATTCCAAGATTTGGTTCCATGTTAGGTTTAAGTGGTAAAACTCAGGCTACAGCATTAAGAATGTTAAAAAAAGCTGATAAACTTCATGCCACTTCTGGTAAAGGTCCTACAGGGGTTGCTGCAGCTTCATTATATATAGCAGCTCTTCTTAATGGCGAAAAGAGAACACAAAGAGAAATTGCTGATACAATTGGTGTGACAGAAGTTACTATAAGAAATAGGTTCAAAGAACTTGTAGAAAGGCTTGATTTAGTCGAAAAAGTTGAGAAAGAATTAGAAGAAGATTAAAATGAGATGTGTGCTGGACATAACCCATCTTCTGTAGGCAGTCTTGTAAAAACATTCATTCTTGCCTTGACAGCATTTGTCTATGCGACCTACCCGCTCCTCTTTCATCATCAGAGCTGCTTGGTCTTGCACCCTGCCTTACGATTCTCAAAGGACATGTTGCCCCACGAATCTACAAAGTCTCTCGACTTTTCAAGGCAAACCTATTAAGGTTGAAGGTGGATGGAATTTCCTCACCATAAATGGCGAAGCTGTCTGTCCAGCTCACAAAAAAATTTAGTTTTAGATGTTTAAAAAGTTATTTCTTTTTCTTTCTTTTCTTACATGCCATATGCACACCTTTATATCCTAATATTATTTGAACTTTTAAAAAACAGTATATCAAAAATTAAAGCGGTCTGTTATATTCTATTCTTTCTATTTCAAAACCATGTTTTCTTAAAATTGCATTCCTTATAATATTTTCTTTTCCTGGAGGAATACAACCCAATACTTTTACATAATGAGGAGCTTCAGAAATAGGTTGACCCTTAACAGGCCAGTATGCATACTCTACTTCTTCTCCATCAATTTTAACTATATCTATAATAACTCCAAACGGTTGTTCTTGTATTTCCACAGACATATTACCACTAACAAAAATTTCAAAACTAAACTATTTAAATTTAAAATTAATATACAGAAAATCTGTTATATTAAGAATTATTAAAAATTACCAAGCCGGTCCAAAATACATTGTTAAACCATCTTCTCCTATTCCATGTATTTCTTCTATTTTGTTTTTGATTTTACTCAAAATATGTTCGGGAGGAGACGAACTCGTATAAGCTGTAGATGTCCTTCCTTGTCTTACACAAATTAAATAACTTAGTTTCTGTCCATCAACTTCAATCTCTTTATGATCCCATTTGTTTAGCTCTATAGACATATTAAAGAAATTAAAAAACATTTATTTAATATTGATGTACAAAAAAATTAGTATAAAGCTAACGCTAATTCTAAAAACAAAAGAACAACCAGCAGAGGCATTTAAAGGGGTCAAGGCTAAAGTGGCTTGGGGACAGCAGGCTGAACACATCGCCGAAGCTCTATGCTTACACCCCTGTTCCATTAATCGGATCGTCTATCCGCGCCACGTTACCTATTTTTTCCGATAGTTTCCAGCTTAGATGCTTTCAGCTGTTAAATGTTATGGCGTAGCGGCCCAGCAATACCTAACGATAACTGGCCAACCAGAGGCCACGAGCGAGCGTTCCTTTCGTACTTGCCCGTTCTTCGGATCAGGTAACAACACCCTCAGTAGATAGAGACCGTACTGTCTATATCGTCCAAAGTAGGACTTTCTCCAATTGTGGAAGCATTATAATGGTTCATAAGCTACTCCTATCGCACATAATTAAGCCTTGGGACGGTTCATTCATCACCAAAGCTTCCACACTCGGTAACATTATTTCATTGCTAGCTCTAGAGCTAAAGCTAATAATGCTATCACGAGAGAAGAAAAAACCCACAATTGAATCACGACGTACTGAACCCAGCTAACGTCCCCTTTTAACCAGTGAACACCTGTACCCTTGGCCGCTACTGCACGGCCAGGAGAGGGGGAGCCGACAGCGATGAAGCAATGCGCGGGGTCAATGGGAGCTCTCGCCCGCCACGACTCCATTATCCCCGGGGTAGCTTTTCTGAAGTCACCAATATCCACCAAGGACACTTGGCGTTTCGTTAGCCCATGCTTTCGCACCTGGATTTCTTTCTTTAGGAAATCCAGTCAAGCTGGCTTTTGCGCTTACACTCTAACTCCGATTTCTGACCGGAGAGAGCCAGCCTTTGGGCACTCTTGATCTCCTGTCAAGAGTGTACCGCCCCAGCCAAGCGGCCTATCAATTGGTGTCCCCCAGATTAATCTAGGGTAAGTTGTAGAATTGCGAAAGGGTAGTGTTACATTGTTGCCTATCTAAAGCCCGAAAGCTCTAGCTTAGCAGCTCCTACCTACGCTCTGCAAACACAATTCCACAACAGCAACAGACTGCCGCAAAGCTCCACGGGGTCTTCTCTTCCCCCTGAGGGTCTGTGGCCTATTCACCACAATAGCAGGTTCGCCAGGCTCTATCCCGGGACAGTGAGGAAGTCGTTAAGCCATTCAAGCGGGTCGACAATTAATCGACAAGGGACTACGCTACCTTAAGACGGTCAGAGTTACCGCCGCCGTTAACGAGGGCTTAGGCCGGTTGTAACCAGCTTTGACACACTCGCACTGGGCAGGCCTCACTGACTATACAAAGGATTTCTCCTTAGCAGTCAGCTATGTTTTTGTTAAACAGTCGCCTCCTCCTTGAAACTGCGACCCATATACTTCTATATGGGCAAGTCTTTTAGCGAACATACGACTCTAATTTGCCGATTTCCCTAGGATAGGATCACCTGACACACCATTGCCTTCTCAGCAAGAGCACCTGTATCGGTTCTGAGTACAGTCACGAACAATCCTTTCTGTTTGTATTTTCATGGACTCTAGAAATTTGCCAAACTCCACAATACAGTAGAGCTGTTCACACCTTCAACTGGTTCTCTCCATGACGGATCTCCCCAGTTTTAAATGCTTAACTTACGTTGGCATATCCTAAAGTGTCTACAAACAGACAAGCGTCGCCGCACGTATGTTCGTGGTACCTGAATATTAACAGGTTTATCTTCTCCTACTTCAGTTAAGGGTAGGATTAGATCTGACTAACTCACGACCTACGAAAGTTGTCGTGAAAACCTCGCTCTTAAGGTGGTCTGGATTCTAACCAGACTTGGCTGCTACTACTCGCAGGATTCTCAATACTGGACGGTCCACATCTTTTTACAAAGATGCTTCTACCCCTCCAGTACGCCTTCCTACACTATTGTTTTCACAATCTGAGGTATCGGTTCTCGAATTACTCCCGTCCATTTTCGGCGCATTGGTCCTCGAGAGGTCCGTTATTACACGTTGATTATGCGATGGCAACTTCTAAGCCTACGCTCCTCCTGTTTTCGGGCCAACACAACCTTTGTGTATTAGTCGAGATTAGGGACCTTAACCTCAGGCCGGGTTGTTCCCCCTTCGGATAACGAGCTTACCCCGCCACCCTCACTCCCATCTTCTAAGACGTTGAAAGATTATTAGTTTGACAGAGAAACTGGGAATTTCTTCCCTTGGTTCCCCAATCAGTGCTTTACCCTCTCAACTATCTCAGATGGAGCTGTACTAATATACATTTCGGAAGGAACCAGCTATCAGGACTTTCGTTTGGCTTTTCACCCCTATCCCAAGCTCATCCGAGTGAACTGCAGCTCAACAACGGTTCGGGCCTCCACATGGCTTTCGCCATGCTTCACCCTGACTAGGGATAGATCAAGTCCTTTCTGGTCTTGCCCTTGTGACTTCAGGCCCTTTCAGACCCAGTGCCATGCTTGCGCTACGCACTTTTTGCTTTCGCCACGGATACGCTGCTTAACAGCTTATCCTCACCACAAAGACAAACTCCCTGCCCCGTGCTTCAAAACGGACTCCATGATACTGTAAGCTCTTGCTCGTATATGTCGATCGCTCGACTTTCCTTCACAAGAGCACCTTTCATACCATGGAAGACTATAACCAACAAGTTTCAAGTTCTTTTCAACTCCGGTAAAGGATGCTTTTCAGCTTTCAGTCACCTTACTTATTCACTATCGGACTCTCGAGATATTTAGAGTTGGCTATTGGTGCTAACCATCTTCCTACTCCATATCCAAGGAGCAGTACTCATTTCCTGAATTGACTTTCTGGTCTTCCTTTACTGGCCTTTCACCATCTATGGGATGCTGTTCCAAGCAACTTCAAGTCAACCAGCTAAGCCATACCAGGTTCCACATCTGAAATGCATTTCTGCACCCATTCGGTTGGCTCTGTTCCGTTTTTACTCGCCGTTACTCACGGAATTGCATTTGCTTTCTTTTCCTCCGCTTACTAAGATGCTTCAGTTCAGCGGGTTACTCATCCTCTCGGATTACTAGCCTAAGCTAGTGTGAATCACATTCAATAATTCTGGGTTCAAAGGCTGCTTGTGCCTACCCCAGACTTATCCCAACTTGCTAGGATCTTCATCAGTCTCGAGAACCGAGCTATCCACTTGTTGGCGTGGTGCCTCGACCCTATCTTTTACCTCTGCCGGTTTCATCGATCATAAAATGATCATAAAGACTCATGTGACCGTCTTTTTTTCATTTGCTTTAGCATCAAAAGGTGTTCACGAATATCATAGTCATCAACCCTTACACCCTAAAGCATCTTTAGGATGCGCATTCTATTGCTGTCATTTACCCCTTGGGCTTCTCATAGCATAAGCTCAAATGCATTGCTTTTATTCATCCAGCAGTACATAACATGTTCTATTGAATTTGACAACCTGTTGACAACAGTGTTGTCAAGAAAGAGCATCATCTAGTCGCCTAATCAGCTAATTTCCAATGATTAAATCGTGGCGAACATGTAATCACGTAAAAAAATATTTTCAGACAAAGTATTTAAAGATTATCTTTTACTATTCTTATCTTTGTTTAAATATATTGTAAAACTTCTTCCATGAAATCTTCAATATTTATTACAGGCCCTACTTTACAACTTTTTTCATTAAAGTTCTCAACACCATTAGCTTTAACACCTTTAGTAAATATTAAGAAAGGCATGAAACCAGCAAAATGACCTCCTGTTTTTGTTGAAGTTGGGTGATCAGAAGCAACAACTAAAACTGTTTTTTCAAAATTACAATACTCAAGTAATCTTCTAAAAACTTCTCTATCAACTTTTTCTATAAAAAATCTTTTTGCGTTATTATCCTTGTCATGGGCAGCCACATCAAACCCTAAGATGTGCAATACAATAAAATCATACTTGTTCAATAAATCCAAAGCCTTCATTGTTTTTTCTCTCAAGTTAGTCTTTAAATCGGCTGTAGCACCAGGAACATCAGGAACTTCCATCTCCATAGCTTTTGCAATTCCCTTTATTACAGGAGAAGAGGCAACGCAAGCTGCGTCCAAACCAAAACTGTATTTAAAGCTCTTAATATACTTGTAAGAACTTGCACCTCTTAAAAGAATGTAGTTAGCAGGAATTTTTCTGTATTTGTTAGCAGGATGATTTTTCAAAATCTTATAAGTTTCTTTTTCAAACTTGTTCAAAGCAGCTGCTGTTTTTGCAGCTTTATTATCTGTGGTTAAAGCCCTCACTTCGAGAACTCTTGGGTCTTTCACATAACCAGGATCAGAATCACTTACTTCAGGGGAGATATCAACACTATTCATCACTATAACTCCTCTATGTCCTAACGATTTGTAAAAGTCTATTCTAACCCCATCCAAGAAAAATTCTTTAATATCCTTAGACATCTCTAATAGTCCGCTGCTATCTCTTCCTCCTCTTCTGTCAGTGATTAACAAATTAGTTCTAAACGTGCCTGTTTTCATTTCATCACTCATAATTTCCTTTACGCTTGCAAAATTGGCTCTAACATAAACGCTTCCTGGAACAGGTTCTAACCCTGCACCGAAAGCTTCTAAATATCCTCTTCCAGGATACTCTTCTCTTGGGTAACCAAGAAGGACAAAGTTTGATATTCCAGAATCAGGATACTCATCTAGTCTATTTTCAATCAGACCACAAAGACTATTCTTTGCTATCAAGTCTAGATTATGTTTATACGCTAATTCAAGAGCGGTCTTCTCAATGTCATCAGCAATACCATCAAGAATCAAAAATAACATTTTCTTTTTCATGTTTATAATTATCTCTCTAGCATAAATATTCTTTCTCTTCCCTTTTCAAAAACTTCTGCCAAAATCATTTTCTCATCAAACTTCTTGCCTATGACAAACGGCTTTAAATTTTCTGCAAGCTTAATCGCCTCTTCAAGCATCATAAATTTATCAGAATAAACTGTAAAAAGAGTATCACCTTTCTTAACATAATCTCCCATCTTAAAGTTTAGTTTGATACCAGCACCTTCATCTCTCGGCGAACCAGCCTTTCTTGCGATTTGAACTAAGTCATGGTTTTTTATCCAAAGAACCCTGCCTTCATTTTCTGACTTGAATTCAAATGTTTTCTCTCCAAGTTTAATGTCTTCAGGTTTTATCTCTGGGTTTCCTCCCTGAGCTTCAATTATTTCTCTTATTTTTTTCTCTGCTTTTCCTGATTTAATCATTTCTAAAGCTGTAGATTTATTTCCCCCATTTATTGTTTCTAAGAGAATGCCTGCCAAAGTAGTTGCTTTTTCTAATAAATCCTTAGGACCATTTCCTTGCAAAGTTTCAAGTGCTTCTTTTGCTTCAAGAGCAGAGCCAATAGAGTAACCTAAAGGTTGGTCGCCAAAGGTTATACCACAAGAAATATCCATCCCCAGCCTATGTCCTAATTCTATAAAGTCCTCTGCAAGTTCTCTTGCCTCTTCAGTATTTTTTATCTTTGCACCTCTTCCTGTTGGTATGTCAATTATAACGTGAGTAGCTCCAATTGACTTTTTCTTTGACATTATAGAAGGTANCAATAANGGGTCTATACCAAGNGGGTATTCAATTTTTATGAATANATCATCTGCAGGTGCAAGNTCTAAAGCCCCTCCCCAGACCAAACACCCATTAGTTTTTTTAACAATGTTATATATCTCATCAATAGAAAAATTAACAGGAGCAAGAACACTCATTCTTTCTGCAGTGCCGCAGGCAGAAGTAATAGCTTTAGATGAAGTTTTAGGAATAATTAAGTTGTGTGCAGCTATTATTGGAACAAGTACAATTGATGTTTTATCTCCTGGTATACCCCCTATGCTATGTTTGTCACAAATTATTTTTCCAGGAAACTTTAGTCTTTTACCTGTTTCAACCATGGCCCTTGAAAGACTGGCTGCCTCATCAATAGACAAACCTTTACAATATAAAGCAGTTACAAAAGCAGAAAGCTCTATATCAGAAAGTTTTTTACTCACTACATCACTAACAATTTTCTTAATCTTATCGTATTCTAGCCTAGCCCCAGCTATTTTTTGCCTTACGTATTTTAAGGATTCTAAACTTTCTTCAGCTGAAACTTCTAACTTTTCTCCACCCTTTAAGTCGAAAAAGTTAGTAACATCAACATCTGTAACTATTTCCCCCTTTGCTGTAAAGTGTTCTGTTTCTTCAACAATTGCACTCAAAGATTTATCGCCAAATTTTATCTTAACTCTGTCAAGAGAACGTAGTCCTAATCTTTCAGCATCAAGTTTATTCACTATAACTATATATTTTCCTCCAACTTCCAAATCTATTGGTCTTGCTATTAGATTCATTTACACACCAAATGGGCATGTTTGATTTCCAACAATCTGGTTACAAGCCTTTCTTAAATTAGAGCAGTCCAATCCTGTGTTGTGATACTTGTTTTGAAGTTCACAAAGATTTTCAATATACCATTCAATTTGAGTCAAACTTATGTCAGCATTTGTGTCACATTCATATTTACCCCAATAAACACAGTTCTCAATCATGACATCTTCAAAAGAAGCACATTTATATCCCGGTCTTGCAACTTCACATCCTTCTTTAGGAATCCAAACTGGGATGGAAACAAGTATCAAGAAAACTATTAAGAATATAATTGACACAACATCCAACTTACTAAGCTTTATGTTAAATAGTCTCTTTCTTTTCTCTGCTTTAGGTTCTTCTTTCTTTTCTTCATCCATATTAACCCCATTGACTCAAAGCAACTTTTAATTCTTTATTTTTTTTCGCATATTTATTTAAAGAAATATTGTTCATTGTTGCTTGTATAGCTTGTCTTAATGATTTTGCTCCAGCTTTGGTTCCCATCTTATGTCCGTGAACACCTCCACCAGCCTGAATTATGATATCATTTCCTAAAAGTTTTATTAGTTTTGGCACATGTCCAGCATGTAATCCTCCAGAACAAACAGCAAAAACAGGTTTTATATGCTTCCAATCTTCTCCTAACCTATGTTTACCTTTTTTTATGATTCTTTTTTCTATGCTTTCTTCAATATTCAAAACCTCTTCTTTAGGTCCTTCCATCTTTCCAATTATTGTTCCAATATGCAACTGATCAACCCCTATTAATCTAGCTATATCTGATATAACTAGCATAGAAATCCCATGTTTCTTATTTCTAGTTATTGTTGCATGCCCACTTCTATGAGCATGCATAACTAGTTTCAAATCATCATTAGCTCTTCTTAAGGTTTGTAAAGCTGACCAACCAACAGTTATAATATCGACCATCATATATCTCCCACCAGCTTCTTTAACAAAACTGGCTCTTTGTAACATCTTATCAAGTTCAGCGGTTACATTTGGCATGTAAACTTTTCTTTCTCCTGTTTCTCTTTCTGCCTTCTCTCTCATTTTCAAAGTTTCTAAAACTCTTTTCGTGAATTTGTTGAATTTCATATTTGAAAGGTTTTCATCGTCTTTAACAATATCTATACCGCCAACCCATGCCTCGTAAGCAACTTTGGCATGCTCTTTTTCATTCAAACCAAGCTTTGGTTTTATTATTGTTCCTACCAAAGGCCTTTTTTTAACTTTCAACAATTCTCTAACTCCCCCTATTCCAAAAAAAGGTCCTTTGAAAGATTTTATTATGTTGTCAGGCCAGTCTATATCTTCTAGTCTCAAGTTTTTGAGAGCCTTCATTCCAAAAACATTTCCACCTATGCTGCTTAAAATTTGTGGCATATTATTTTCTTCAAAAAGAACAGAAGGATAAGCAATCTTAACGTACTTTCCTTTTATAGAAAATATCTTGGCTCCCATTTTCTTGATTTTTGGTTTCATTGTTACAACATCTGTCCAAGTTCCGACAGAAGACTCTCCGGCAATCATTTCTGCAGCTTTTTTAATTGAAACTCCTTTTGCAGGTTCTATTCTAAATTTACAAACCATATCATTTTTACTAGGTTTATATTTCAAATCTATAAAATCTTTCCAATTCATTTAATCATCTTTAAAACATTTCCTGGTGTCATAATTCCCTTTTCTGTTATAACTCTTTTAACATATTTCCAAGGTGTAATATCAAAAGCGGGATTTCTAACTTCCAAAGTTTTCATGTGTTCAACATAAACTTCATCAGGATCTCTTTCTTCTATTACAAATTTCTTTCTGTTATCCAACTTAAGCGTATTACCTGCAACATAGAAAGGAACTTTATGTTTCTTTGCAACAACAGCCATTGTACAAGTCCCGATTTTATTAACCACACCTTCTTTTCTCATTGCGTCAGTTCCAACAAGAACCATATCAACATCTTTTATGAAAAATTCAATAGCAGAGTCAACAATTAATATTACAGGTATTTTTTTCTTAGCCAATTCTTTGGCAGTTATTATTCCTTGCAATCTTGGCTCTGTTTCAGTTGCGTAGACTTTAATCTTCTTTTTTTCTTCCCATGCCTCTTTTATGATTTCTAAAGCTTCTGTTGAATGACAATGAGCCATTATAGAATAACCACTTTTTATTAGTTTACTTCCGTGTTTAGCAATTCTTTTAGGGGCTTCTCTTAATTGTCTCAACAATTTGTTTATGGTTTCTACATCCCTTTCCTTTTTTAAAATCTCTAAGCAATTATGAAGAACGACGGCTGTTGGCCTCACACTTTCAAGTTTTTCTGTAGTTTTTTGAAAATCTCTTCCAAAACCTTTCTCTTTACAAAATTTCCTTAAAAACTTTAAACCTTCTATTGCAATTCTGTTAGCCCCTCTTATCTTCATACTTTCTATGTTCTTCAAAAGTTCATTCATGGTCTTAGGCATAGATGTTTTATATGTAAACTACAAAATAAAATTATGCAATATGACGTGCAAAATGCGAGGTTAATAAATCATATAAAAAGTCGTGGTTACCTTAAATCTGAAGAAATAGAGAACGCCCTCAGACATATCAAAAGGCACAATTTTGTACCAGAAGACATAACAGAAATGGCCTACGAAGATATGCCCCTTTCCATAGGACACGACCAAACAATCTCTCAACCAAGTACAGTTGTTGCAATGACAGAAGCTCTAGAAGTAAAACCTGGACACAAAGTCTTAGAAATTGGGTCGGGTTCTGGCTGGCAAGCAGCAATTTTAGCAAAACTAGTCAATACTACGGGTATAGTCTACACAATTGAAATTGTAAGATTTCTTGCTGAATTTGCAAGAAAAAATCTGATAAAACAAAAGGTTACAAATGTTAAAATTGTATGTGGCGATGGATCCTTGGGGTTAGAAAAATATGCACCTTATGATAGAATAATTGTAACAGCAGCATGCCCTAAAATTCCAAAGCCGTTTTTAGAACAACTAAAAGTTGGGGGAATTATGGTAATACCAGTGGGTAATGTTTATCTTCAACAAATGCATGTCATCAACAAATTAGAACGTGGAATTGAAGAAAAAACAATTGGTTCCTTCATGTTTGTACCATTAAAGGGAAAATTTGGTTTTAAAGAGTGATTGGTATGGATGTAATCAAAAAGAGTGGAAAGAAACAAAAGTTCAATAAAAATAAAATTGTTAAATCCTGCATGAAGGTAGGTGTACCTAAAAAAGTCTGCACAGATATAGCGGATCATATAGTAGGCGAATGTTATAATGGAATAAGCACCCAAGAAATTAGACTGATGGTCATAGAAGAGTTAAATAGAAGAAGAGAAAAATCAGCAAATAGATATAGAAATCATAAGAAAGAGAAATAGTTCTTTATTTTTTTAATATTATTACACTTTCCCTCATCTTGCCGACTTTTATAGTTCTTTTTCTTGTACACCAAGAATGACATGCAACGAGTATATTTTCAACTTCAAAGCCTATCTTTTCAGCTAAATCAGCCGTTATTTTATCAGACTCAACAACTCTATCAGGAAAACACCCACCTCCTATAACAACAGCTAGTCTAGCACCATTTTTACAAACTCTGTACAACTCTTTTAAAACTTCATTCATGTCTTTAAAATAAGATTTAGCTATAATTGGAAGGTTTTCATCTAATCCTAAATCAGCAATTTTTATATCTTCAATTCTAGTTCCTAAAAAAGATTTTATTTCTGTTTTAGGAAAATCAAAAAATAAAGAAGTTTCTACAGCATAAATTTTAGTGTATTTTATTTGATTAAGATAAGGTGGAGAAGTTATAACACAATCTATTGAATTATTTTTTAATTCCATCTCTCTAGCATCCCCAACCTCAACACTAGTTTCAACTGGTTTAATGTTTGTCCTTTCCAAGTCTTTCAACATTTTCTTTATTTTGTATTTGAAAAGTTTTTTCAGAGGTGGTTTGCCTCTCCTTTCAATCTTAACTAAAGCACCATCTTTAAAGGCCCAACTAGATTTCATGGAACTGTCAATAAGAGCTAGAAGGAAAAAATTTCTTATCTTCTCATCCTCAATTTCTGAAATTTTGTTTTTATAAAAAATTACTTTTTCAAGGGTGTATCTAGGAAATATTTTTGTTATATGCTTTTCTCTGGGTATTTTTTGAGGTCTTTCATGTTTCCATTTCCCTATTTCACTTATTTCTCTTTTCAATTCATCTAAATCGTAATCTTCTGTTTTAACCTTTGAAACAAAAATAAAAAATGGGGAAACATCAAAACCTATTGATCGATAACCCATTTGCTTACAAGTTAGTGGTGTGGTTCCTGAACCACAAAAAGGATCTAAAACAACAGCATCTTTCTCTAATTTAAATTTTTCAAGAAAAATCTCCACCAATTTCTTTGAAAACCCTTCCTTAAAATGATACCAATTATGTACAGGTTCCTTTTTATTAGGAATAAATGTTACTAATTTTTTCAATTCTAAAGCATTTGAGAATTTTATCATTTTATCCAACTATCTAATGATTGTTGTTTATTTTCAGTTAGTCTTTTTATGACCTTTTCTATTCTTTCTTGAGAAAAACTGTGTTCATCTACTAAAAATTTTAGAATTTTTTCTGGCTTAATAGGTTTAAATTTGATATCAACCTTTTCCTTAATTTCTGGGTTCAAAAAGAATTCGTATATGTCTTCTGCAGGAACATCATGTTCCCATTCTATTTTTCTTAACACTTTTTCTAATGTCTTTTCTTTTCTAACAAGTTCTAAAGCCCTTTTAGGTCCATAACCTTTAATTCCGGGGTTGAAATCCGTACCAATTAAAATTCCCAAAATAATAAGTTGTTCCCTGTTAATCTTCAGTTCTTTTAGAACTTTCTTTAATTCTATAATTTCTGGCTTAACGTCTATGTAAACACCTTGCCTTGGTAATTTTCTTTTACCAACTATGTTTAGATTTCTTACAAGTCTTGGAGAATTAAAAAGCAAGCTATCATTATCCTGACTTGCAGCTGTATATACTAATCCTTTCTCACATAAATGAGCACACTGGGCTTCTCCTTCCTGAGGAGCCTGAATAACAGGAATTCCCATGTAATCCAACAACTCTTTTGATTGTTCAACCATTTCATGAGTTAGTCTTGATGTCATTTGAGCAGCTTTTCTAGCAGCTTCCAAGTCTCCTGCTTCCAAGGCCTCTTCCCATTTTCTATGAGCCTCTTTTCTGATTTCTTCTCTTTCTTNTATNGTCTCAGACTTAAATTCTGGTTTTTCNCCATCAAAAACCCANACAAGTTTTATATTATTTTCAATAAGTCTAGCTGACCTATAAAATAAACCACTTAAATGGCTTGTTATTCTTCCTTTGNAATCTTTTAAAGGAGTTCCATCTCTTTGTCTAATAATACTAAGAAACTGGTGAAGCCAAANAAAGGCATCTACGGCTATTTTTCTTCCTGATAAATCTTCTAATTCGATTTCTTTCTTAGGTAGTATTTTAGAAATCTGAACTCCCATAACTAAAATTATTATAATGATGATTTAAAATTACTATTTTACCTCTCTCTTATACAAATCATCTTCTAATTTCTTTTCAGTTTTCCTTTCCCACTCCTCAATCGGCAAAGAATATTTCATTTGTATATCATCTCTATACCACTGAGGTATAACATTAAAAGCACAGAAAGGAACTATTCTTCCATCTGGCTGTGCATAGTGAATACAACATCTCTTTACACGTTCTATATCATAGTTATATAGATCTTGAAAATGCATCATTCCAACAAAAAGCGTTTTGTGATGCAAGTCTCTTAAAGCATTATAATTTCCTGTTCTAAGAATGTCAAATATAATTTTGGCAATATTAATGCTCTTCGGTTGTTTAGATTTTTCTACAAAGCTATTAAGCTTTGATAAAATCTTTAAAGAGCTGTAAACTTTTGTGTGTATGCCTTTAACCTCTCCAGTTAATTCTTCCAGAAATTCCATAAATCCTTTAACATCAAAAAAACGAGTTATAGGAATTATCTTGTTTTCATCTTTAAATATATACGTAGCCATTCCACAAGCTGGATGAGCTGTTAATTCATATTTTGGTTTTTCTAATAAAGCTTCAAAGAAATGCGTTATAGGAACTACAAAAGGTACTGGATACCAATCATCTTCTGTAATCATTCCGTTTGTTTGCTCTTCTATTCTCTTTATAACATCTGGAATAGTTATTCTGAATTTCTCCCTATCTGCTTTTGTTATTCTTCCAACAAGAGAAACTGGTTGGTAGTTAACGCCCCTCACTACCCCTAAATTCATTAAAGCAAATTTTAGAATATTTCCAACATCATGATCATTAACAGTATTTATTACTGTTGGAACAAGAACACAGCCCATTCCCACTTCTTTTAAATTTTTTAACAGCGGGGGTATTTCCCAGTGGTTTTTGGGGTTTGTTTTTGGAGTTGTACCATCAAAACTTAGGTAAATAGTATTGACCCCAGCTTCCCTAATAGCTCTAGTAAACTTCAAGTTGTTTGACATCCTTATTCCATTCGTATTCAACTGGACATGATCATAACCCTCTTCCTTTGCTATTTTTATTATATCAATTAAATCGTCTCTAAGCAAAGGCTCTCCACCAGTTAGCTGAACAGCATTTGCTTTAACAGGTCTTTCCTCTCTCATAAGTCTTAGCATCTGTCTTATTTGCTCTAAACTTGGTTCGTAGACATAACCCATTGCTTTTGCATAAAAGAAGCAATAAAAACATTGTAAATCACATCTATTAGTAATAACTACATTTCCAAGGGCCGTGTGAGAAAGGTGCATTTTACATAAACCACATGATTGAGGACATGGTTTGTCAAATTCTGTGTTTGGATTATTAATTCCTTTTCCATCATGCAAATACTTCATTGCCCTTTGATATAGTTTATAACTACCCCAATACAAATCTTCAAATTCCCCATGTTCAGAGCATTCTTTCTTTATCCAAACTTTTCCATTTCTCTCAAAAATAGTAGCAGGAAGAATTTTAAGGCATTCGGGGCATAAAGATTGGGTTTTCTTAATAATGTTCATCAAACCAACTATATTTTTATAAGTTTAAAAAAGTTATAAAAGTTTATAAATTTGAAATTATATAAAAGTAGTCTATTAAAGGTGTAGTGGTTTGATATGAAAATTGGTATTTGTCAATGTTGCGGTGGTATTGCAACCGGCACATGCGCAGTTTGTGGTGCCTCTGTCTGTATAAAATGTAAGACACCTAACGGTTGTAAATTGTGCGAAGGTAGGAAGAAAATTTAGTCTCACTAAGTTTCATTGACTAATTTCTAATTAAACAATTTTCTAATTAAATAGACTTTAAAGCTTCTATAAGTTCATTTTTTATTTCTTCATCAGCTGGAAAGCCCAACGCGCTCTTGAATCTTTTTTGACCTGTTGGTGTGATAAAACCTTTAGAAACGGAAATAAACTCATTCTCACCCTCAGGTGTCTTTGCTATTTTTCTAGCAACTTCCAAGAACTTGTTGTTTCCAAACTTGATTTCTCTTGTCTCTTTCGTCTCGAATTCTACCATTTCAATTACCTCCATATTTGCTAAATCTTAATTGATAGTAAAGTATTTAAAACTATAAGAAAGATTTTCTGAGTGTCTTTAATTTTATAACTCCGTCAGGATTGTTTTCTGAAATCCTTTGAAACGCCATAACCTCATCAATTCTTCCATCATATTTTAGATGTTCTAAAGGTATTCCATGCATTACTGAATAACCATGAGGCTGAGGTTCCAATAAACCTACCTTTAGTGCAAGTTTCTCCTGTTTTGCATATTCAATTGATGTTGTCAATTTAATCCCTCATATTAGTATATATTTATTACTTAAAAGTGGTATATAAAGCTATCTAAAAATTAAATGAGTGTTGAAGACTCAACTTCAACTTCAGAAACACCTTCAACAGACTTTATTTCATTTTCTATCTTTTCCGTTGCTCCGTCCGGACTTACAACTAAAATTCTAAGAACTTTCAAACCAAAAGCTATATCTTCTATATGATAGTCGTGTATTTTTATCTTCTTAGAAATCTCTTCCTTTATTTTATAGATATCTATATCAACAGATTTCGGCATTATCTTAAATGTAATGGCAACTTCTCCCATTATGGTCCCTCAAACTCGCATTTTGGACATTTATAAGGAACTGCCAAGTTCCTACATTTACTACATCTTACTATAACTTCTTCTCCACAATTTGGACACTTAAATTTAACAAAGTCCTCCTGCCCAACTACATTCATTCCGCAACTAGTGCATATTATTTTCATTAAATTCACTTTAAATTAAATATATTTAAAGATATATTGTATTTATTGTGAGTTGATGAATTATAAAAATTTAAAAATCAAGCTCCCAAAAGTAAAAGTTGCTACAGGACTTTATTCTAATATAGACTCGATAATCAAAGTTGATGAAAACGTTAAAAAGAGAATTAAAAAATATAAAACAAAGAGACCTAAAAAGGTTGTACTAAACACGATGGGGGAAATATTTTACACCTTAAAGATTGCCCTTAAGAGAGGTGGTTCAGAATATTTAATTTCAGAAGGAGCTTACAAAAAGCTCATTGCAACCTTTCCTAATAGAGAAATGAGAGTGGGTGGTAATGGAAATCTAATGGGACAAGCATTATCTTTATTCGGTCTTATTCCCCTAGTTTCTTATCCGTCAAGAGCAAAAAAGCTAATGTTGTTATCCTCAAACCTAAAAGTTGCTACAGGAAGTAAACTAGAAACTCCTAAGAACTCGATAAGAATAAAAGATTCTATTTATGAACACATAATTTTTGAGACTAAAAAAGACAGACACATTTTAACTTATGATCCTATGACAACCCATGGATTCTTTGACCATCATTTTCTTAGAATAGCATCCAACCCTAAATTTATAGACATATTAATTCTTAGTTATACCCATCTTCTTTTACCTGAATACAAGAAAAGAACTGATATTATTTTAGATTATTTAGATAAAAAAGAAAGGCCAAAAATACATTTGGAGCTTGGGATGGGCTCTAAAGATTCTGTAAAATATGCTATTGAAAAGTTTAAAGGATATTATGATTCTTTGGGTATGGATGAGAAAGAGTGTAAAGTATTTTTAGGAGCAAGATCATATAACAAAGAACATTTAATACATGCGTCTCTAAAAGCTCTTAAGAAATATGAATTAGAAAGAGTTTGCATACATACCAAAAAGTTTGCCTTTTCAGTTTCCCAGAATGATTTTGATAAAGAATTTGATGCATTGACCTCAGCTTGTCTTGTAGCAGCTGCTAGAACCTTTAAAAAACTAAATATTGACTATGCTAGAACTTTGCCTGCATCTGCTAAACCAGCTCAAAGAAGAATAGGTAAGTATAGATTATGTCTAGTCCCATCATTACAAAATCCTGATTCTCAAATAATGACTGGAATGGGAGACGCCTTCGCCTCAATCCAAGCAGTTAAATCTTTATCCTAAACAGTAACTGTTTTAATAAGGTTCTTTCTTAAGGCAATACCCTTTAAACTTCCTTTTGAAAACTCCTCTTTTATCTTTTGTATTCTATCTGCAAGCTCTGCCTCTTCCATAACTTCTCTTACCCAAGCTGCAAAATCATTCTTTTCATCTCTTAAATGGAATTTTATAGACTTCATAGGTACATGCCTAAACCCTCTTTTCATTTCCTCTAGATTATGAGCAACAAATCCTGTAGGGCCTGTTTCCACAGAGAACCAAAACGCCTTATCTTCCTCAACATGTTTTGTCATCATAAGCCTCCTTGTTATGTAGACTTTATATATATCTTATATTATAATTTTAATATAAATTTAATTGTTATTTTAAATCGAGATGAAATTCATCTAAAATTTCGAGAATTTGAGATTAAAAGTTGATCTAATGCGAATATTGGTCATAGGCTGGGAGTTTCCACCTTCTAAGACCGGAGGCCTTGGTACTCATTGTTATGAGCTTGTCAAGAACCTTGGAAAAAGGGGCGTTAAGGTTTTGCTTCTAGTTCCTCAAAGGTCAAAAGGAGCTATAAAGAATCTTGAGAATGTTGAAGTAATAGAAGTGGGGTCTAAAATATCCTGCCCTTACAATGCTGTAAATCCTAATAAAATAGATCCTCGCATCTTTGAAAAAGGATATGGTTGGAATTTGTTCGAAGAAGTAAGATTATTTAACAAGAAATGTGTTTCAATAGCCCTAACCAAACAGTTTGATGCCATTCATTGTCATGATTGGATGACTGTTCCTGCTGGTGTTGAACTAAAGGCTAGAACAGGAAAACCACTTGTCCTTACAATACATTCAACCGAATACGATAGGACAACCAGTATCTATCCAATGAAGTATATAACTGACATAGAAAAATGGGGAATTCAAGAAGCTGACCTCGTTATAACAGTAAGCTATAGCATGAGAAAACAATTAATAGAAAGGTATGAGGCTGATGAGAGAAAGGTTCAGGTAATATACAATGGAATAGATTGTTCTAGATATTATGGTTTAACTAAAAAAGAAGGTAAATTAGTTCTTTTCTTAGGAAGGTTGACAAACCAAAAAGGGCCTTATTTCTTCTTACACACAGTAAAAAAAGTTTTGGAACAAGAGAAGGATGTATTGTTTATAGTTGTTGGTCAAGGAGAAAAACTACCAGAATTAATCAATCAAGCCTTTGGCTTAGAAATAATGGATCATGTAATATTCACTGGTTTTATATCTGAACAAGAGGTTTTAGAAGCCTATGCAAGAGCAAGTGTTTACGTTATGCCTTCTGTTGCAGAACCCTTTGGTATTACAGCTCTTGAGGCAATGGCTTCAGGAACACCTGTAATTGTTTCTAAAAATGCGGGGGTTTCTGAAACTGTTTCCCATTGCTTTAAAGTAGACTATTGGGACACGCATGAAATGGCAAATAAAATCATATCGATATTAAAATATCCTCCTCTTCAAGAATGCATGAGAAAAAATTCCTATAGGGAATTAGAGGGTTTAGGNTGGGGGAGGGTTGCTGAACAAACCATGGATGTTTATAGGAGAGCTCTATGACATCTTTGTGTTTTTATTTTCAAGTACATCAACCTATAAGACTCANCAAATTTACTGTTTTCAGCAATAACATTCCTTATTTTAATGAAGATATGAATAGAAAATATTTTGAAAGAATTTCAAGGAAATGTTACCTTCCNACCAATAAAATTCTTCTCGATTTAATAGATCATCTAGGAAAGGGGTTTAAAATAGCATTCAGTTTGACAGGAGTTTTTGTAGAGCAGTGTAAAAAATACAATCCTCAAGTTTTAGAGAGTTTTATAGAATTATCCAAAACTAAACAAGTAGAGTTTTTAAGTGAAACCTATTATCATTCCTTAGCCGCTTTGTTTTCCATGGAAGAATTTAAAGAACAGATAAGGCTTCATAGAGAAATGATAAGCGATATCTTTAACCAAAAACCCAGAGTTTTTAGAAATACAGAAGCCATGTACTCTAACCAAATAGCTAATGAAATAGAGAAAATGGGATACAAAGGAATAATAACAGAAGGTCATGAAAGTATACTAGGTTGGAGNTCTCCTAATTATCTNTACACTCCTCAAGGATGTAACACGATAGNTGTTCTTTTAAGAAACTATAAACTAAGTGATGACATCGGCTTTAGATTTTCTGCAAGATGGTGGGANGAGTATCCATTAACAGCTGATAAATATGCTACCTGGTTAGCAGCTTCCGAAGGAAGCTGCAATAACATATTCATAGATTATGAAACCTTTGGAGAGCATCAATGGGAAGATACAGGAATATTTGAATTCTTGAAAGTCTTGCCATATGAAATTTTAAAATATAAAAATCTTGATTTTAAAACACCATCTGAAATAATTAAAGATTACATGCCTATTGGTTTTTTGGATGTTCAAAGAGTTGTTTCTTGGGCCGATATCCATCGAGACACTTCAGCATGGCTTGAGAACGATATACAAAGATTAGCGTTTGAACAAATGTCTAAGCTAGAAGAGCATGTTAAGAAAAATCCGGAATTGCTGAAGATTTGGAGAATGTTACAGACATCAGATCACTTTTATTATATGTGCACCAAGTGGTGGGCAGATGGTGACGTTCACAAATATTTTAATCCTTATGACTCGCCTTACGATGCATTCATAAATTACATGAACATTCTGCAAGACTTAAAAAAGAAGATGGGTATTAAATGAGAGTAGAGGATTTGAAGTGGGAATACAAACCCATTGAAAACCCAGACTGGGATTTTGCAAGAAACAATTTCATTGTCTTGAAAAGGCCTTGGGGAACCTTAAGTCAGTCTGTTTTTTCAATTTACTATGGAAATCTTGTAGCCCCTAACAGAGATTACAAATACCAAGGATTATCTTGTTTTGCTGACGGAGATTACTGGAAGTTTCTTGACTGTATATTTTTTGAATTAACAGGAGTTAAACTGAAACCTAAAAAGGTTATCGTTTACCCATGGAAATGTATCTATCAGTATTCTTCTGGTAAAATAAAGGTTAATGTAGAATATTATCTTGCAAAAACTAATGGAGAAGGTCTATCTCTTAGAGTTCTTTTTGACATAAGGGGTAATAGAAAAAATGAGTTGGTAGTAAGGCCTTTAATAGATATAAGAGATGTTTATCAGCAATCAGACCCTCAAGAAATAGAAGTTCAGGTCAAAAATAATTCTCTAATAGCAAAAAGAGGTAATAAGTTTATATCATTTAAGTTAGAAGGTTCTTCGATAAATTCTCAAAAGGAAGCTATAGGATGGAGATACAAACTTGGCGATGGGTTCAGAAAAGAAACAAAATATGGAATAAGATTCGTACCAGAATTTTGTCAACCTGTTTTCATAGGAGAAATAAGAAAGGAGATAGTGGGAAATAAAAGTGTTTCTTTAATTATCAACTGTAATAACAATGATAAAATAAATTTTGAAGATAATGAAAAGGAAGAGATAAAGGATATAGAAAAAATAATAAAAGAATTCAAGTGTGATAAAAGAATTTTGGCTAGAATAATAAGTTTAAGCAAGTTTGGAATAAAAAAGGATAAAGAAATAATTCCAGAGGCAGGAGATTTTTGGTTTAAAGAGGTTTGGTTTAGAGACTTTCTTGAAGGTCTTTTAAACAACTTTGAAACCTTCATGAGAATTGATAAAGAATATATCGGAAGGGTTTTGAGATGGGCCTTAACCAAATACGATAAAAAGACAGGAAAGTTTCCTAATTTCTTAAAAGACTTTAATTCAACAGATGCAACACTTCTTTTTTTCATACTTGCAGAAAGGTACCTTAAAAATGTTAAAGACAATAAACTTGCCATAGCAGTTTTAAAGACTCTTAATAACACCATAGAAATATTTTCTAAAAATAAAATGAAGGAAGATGGACCGCCAGTAATAAGAAAGGACTTGCTCTATTCAATGCCATGGCAGTCTTGG
>JGI24422J19971_10000394_pt1 | contig 24170 bp, 22 predicted proteins | sample DeeMarSWOR152_54_FD_19971 | JGI IMG/M metagenome (IMG submission 19971) | reverse complement strand
ACGATGAGAGGAACGCCAGGCTTGGGGATTTTGTGGTAGCCAGCATATTGGCTCATCGGAGGTTTATTGTTCGCCAAAACCGAAATGACCTTTGCCGTGTCCATCGGGCTGCCGCCGCCGAGCCCAACGACGAGATCGGATTGTGTTTCTCTAAGATGTTCCAGTCCTTCGAGTACATTCTTGTCGGTCGGGTCAGGCTGAACGCCCGGGAAGATGGAAGTGGTGATTCCTGCCTCTTCCACATAACGGGATATTGTTCCAGCCAAACCAGATTCCACCATGTGGTTATCCGTAACGAGGAGGGCTCGCGTCGCCTGGAGTCGTTTAGCCTGTGCCCCAATCTCGCTACTAGCCCCTGCACCGACGATAAGGGTAGGGGGAATGTTAAACTCCGCTGCCATTGCGTACCTCCCTTCTCCAATAGATAGCATCACGGAAATGCCGCTCACGGGCTCGCCGTCTCAGCCCCTCCTATTTTAAGCCGAGTTCCGCCAGTTTTTGATCCGTAGGAATACCTTCCCGGCTCCAGCCCCTCAGCTCATAGAAGGTATCCAGCATCCTATCGAGATCCTCCTGGGAACAGTATCTGCCCTTTGAGGGCCCATCCGGAATGGGTTCATTCATCACCCTGTACGGCAAGGTGTCATCCTTCCTGCTCACCCCCCGACGGACGTTGATGAGACGTTCAAGATTATATATTCGCTCACCAGTCTTCTCCAGTCCCTGAAGACCTATGTTCCAGCCTGTCACATAATTGACCACCTTCACCATGTCCTCATTGAGCGGTGTCCCCAGTCCCCTTTCCGCCGTAAAACGGCACATCACCAGGGAATCACCCACTGCGGTATAGTATTGATTTTTCACGACATATTCAGGCTGGGGTTCAAATCCCGGATCCGGGTCATGAGATGGATAGTGGGGCCGTGCGTCATGGTGACTTCCGCCCCTAGTGGAGGTGGGATACGCCAGGGACATCCCCCGCAACCCCCGCGCTGAATGACCGGCAATCTCAAGCCCCTTGACAGCATAGAGATACTTGTGGGAGTCTTTGCCAAACCGTTTCGAAAGCCGGGAAGAGCCCAAGGAAAGAATTTCTCCGATGCCCTGCCTCTTGGCGGTCTTCTCTATGAGTTTCACCATCGCCTCACCATCTCCGAACGTCACCCTTCCTCCAAGCTCCTTTTCAGACACAACTCCTCTTTCCATACACTCGGCCACGAATGCAAGGGTGACGCCCATGGAGATGGTATCAATACCCATTAGGTCACAGAGGTGATTTCCGTTAATAATGGAGATAACATCACGGTTATCAAGCATTGATCCCAGGGCATAAAGGGTCTCATATTCGGGCATCTTAACAACTTTCCCCGCGTGTTCGCCTCCGGCAACCTGCACCAGTTTTCCGCAGGCCACCGGACATCCCAAGCATGCTGTGTTTTTGCGCCAGTATTTCTCCTTGATGAGCTCTCCAGTGATATCCTGGAAATAGTCAAAAGTTTCTCTATTGTTATTGTGGCTACCAAGGAGGCCCTTTGAATTGATGAAATTCACGAGAAATGGCGTTCCAAGGCTTGTGTATATCCCGGTACTGTCCTTTAGCGTTGGCAGCTTTTCTCTCAAGAGCGCTTTAAGCGCTTGCCTGTCGGCGATTCTAGTTCTTACTCCTCCCTTCATCACTACTGCTTTCAAGTTCTTTGATCCCATCACTGCTCCCATGCCTGCCCTTCCGGCAGCCCCAAACCTCGTTCCGCCGCAGACAATGTTGGCAAACAAGACCCCATTTTCGCCGGCCGGCCCGATTGCTGCGCATACCGCGCCTCTTCCCTCCTGCGCTTGAAGAGCCCCAATTGTCTCTTCCGTAGTCTTACCCCAAAGCGAGGTGCCATCCCTAATCTGAGCTCCTGCTTCGGTGACGAGGAGATATACTGGCCTCGGTGATTTCCCGGTGATATAGATGGCATCAAAGCCGGTTCTTTTCTGTGCGGAGCCGAAGTTTCCTCCGTAATTTGAATCTGCAAAAAGCCCTGTTAGGGGCGATATCGAGGCCATATGCCCTCTGCTTGTTCCCCAGACCGGCGTGTCGGTTAAAGGGCCTACCGAAAACACAAGGGCATTTTGGGCGCCTAAGGGCTCTGCATTAGAGGGAACCGTATCGGAAATGAGCTTTGCCGCCAGGCCATTTCCACCAAGAAACGTCCTCGCAAATTCCTCTTCATAATCCTCAACCTTTGCCTCTTGAGCACCCAAGTCTATCTTGAGCATCCTGCCGCAATTTCCATACATAGCCATTTCTCCTTCGCCGTGCCCACCGAATCTTTGCCTACCCTAGGCGCCGTCAAGGCCATGGCGTTCAGTCTTAACGTACCAAGAGGCAGGATTGGTTAGGTATTCCTCAGTATCCTTAAGCGACAGGTAGTGTTCGTGCTCGATCTTGGAAAGCAGGTCAAAAAATTCCTTTTCTTTTGGGTCGGTGACTTCATCCCGAATCTTGGCATAGTAGGCCGTTCCTTTGGCCTCGAAATCAATCGCCGTCCGGATAGCCTTCAGATCATCATCGTCTTTTTCGGGCTCCTTTTCGGACTTCTTGACCATGTCGAGCAGGATGTTCATGACGATGGTATCTTTCACCCTGAGCGGAACGGTCTCAGGCCACCTCTCTTTCTTTTCCCACTTCTCGTGAAGCTCCCTCAGTCTTTCGTAATGTTCCAGTTCCTCATCCGCGATCTGCTGAAACATGGCCTTACCAACCTGGTTCTTTGTTCTCGCGGCATTATTCAAATAGAATTCCCGCTCTTTCATCTCATTGTTGAGAGCAACATCGAGTGCATTCAGGCGTTCTTTTTCATCCATGATTCGCTCCTCCTTGTATTTCCACAAAGATGCTATATACAGGCTTCGTTAGCCAGTTTTTGTATTATAGCAGTCAACGGAGAATTGTCAAAACCTTGGGCATTCTAGGGGCTACCCGTCCAGGGGGATTGGGTTGTTGACTCACCCGTACCATTCCCCTATACTCCGAGCAGGCTATCTGTAATCACCTCCTTCGAGGAAGAGCAAGCTCATGGCTAACGTAACCGACAACAACCTTGCCCTTGCCTTTGCAGCAGAATCCAAGGCGGCCGCGCGCAACTCAGCCTTTGCGTTGAAAGCCCAATCCGAAGGCTATCCCCTGATAGCACACCTGTTTCGAGCAGTTGCGGAGGCCGAATCCGTACATGCCCGCCGGTACCTCGGGCTTCTCCTTGTCTGTGTGGCAATTGAAGGATTAAGGTAAAACACAGAAGTTGGGGATTGCGGAGATTGTTCCGGGTCTTTGTTGAACGGAGATAAGATTCGGAAGCCAACAGATTGATCGTGGCGGGGATGCCATGGACTTTTCCTTCACCGAAGAGCAGATGATGTTCAAGGAGCAGGTCATCCGTTTCGCCACGAGGGAGATTGTGCCTCGGGTCCAGGAACATGACCTCAAGGGGGAATTTGATTTCCAGTCCTTTAGAAAGCTCGGTGAATTCGGCATCCTCGGGCTTCATTTTCCTGAAGAACTCGGGGGAAGCAACGCTGACGTGGTGACATCTGTCCTGGGCGGAGAGGCCCTGGGGGAAGCTGGGGTAGATGGCGGACTGACACTGGCTTACGGCGCTCACACGTTTCTTTGCGCTGACACCATTTTCGCCCACGGAACTGATGCTCAGCGAGAAAAATACATCCCTAAGCTCGCTACGGGGGAGTGGATTGGGTGCATGGGGCTCACTGAGCCAGGTGCAGGCTCTGATGTGGCTTCTCTAACGACGCGAGCCGAAAAACGTGCAGATAAGTATATCCTGAACGGAAATAAAATGTTCATCACTAACGGTCCTATAGCAGACATTGCCGTTGTCTACGCCAAAACAGGGAAGAACCTTGAACAAGCCCGTATCTCCGCCTTTGTCGTTGAGAGGGGAACACCAGGCTTTTCTGCTGGAGAAAATTTGATCAAGATGGGGGTCAGATCGTCTCATACTTCTGAACTGGTGTTTGAAGATTGTGAGATCCCTGAAGAGAATCTGATCGGGCAGGAAGGGGCCGGTTTTCTTATGGCCCTGCAGACCGTGGAGTGGGATCGGAGCACGCTTCTGGCACCTTTTATTGGCGGCATGACCTATGTGCTTAACAAGTGCGCTCGCTATGCTAAGGAACGCTATCAGTTCGGTCGACCCATAGCGGAGTTCCAGGCCATCAAACACAAATTGGCAGACATCAAGATTTTTATTGAAGCGGCTAGGTCCCTCTGCTACCGGATTGCCTGGTGTAAGGATCAGGGAAGGCCTCTCAATCACCTCGAGGCAGCGGTCGCCAAGCTATTTGTGGGAGATTGGAGCCTCAAGCCTGCTAATGACGCGATGGTTCTCCATGGGGGCTATGGGTACTGCCACGAATATGAGGTTGAACGGTACTTCAGGGACAGCCGACTGGCCCCCATAGGAGGAGGCACCTCTGAGATCGCAAAGAGAATCATTTCAAGGTTGATTTAACCGATTCGGGGCGATGGATTTCGACTTTAGCGAGCGGCAGGGAAAGATCCGCGACGAGGTCAGGAGGCTCTTTACTCCCGATTCACGGTTTTCCCTGGAAGAGCTAGAAAATGGAAACGATGTGCTGATTCGCTCGTCCGCCTTGCACTGGCTCAAGATCCTTGGCCGGGCCGGCTACCTTGTGCTCGGACTCGGTGACGGGAGGAACACCGTTGAGCTTGTGGCAGCCCAGGAAAGCCTCGCCACGGTGTCTCCCTCGCTCTTTCTCTCCGTGGAGGTGAGCGCCCGAATATTCGGTCGCCTCGTCGCCATCTACGGCACGCCGGACCAAAGGGCCCAACTTCTTCCGGCTCTAGGTGAGGGAGAGCTAATCGGAACAGTCGCCATCTCCGAGGGTTGTATGAGTCTCGAAAATAATCCCCTGAGCACCACCGGGGTGTCATTTGGCCAGGGCTTTATGCTCAACGGCTCAAAAAGTCACGTGGTGAACGCTGCGATTGCTGATTGGATCGCTGTCGCTGGAAAGACTGAAGAAAACACCGCTTTCTTCTTGATTAACAAAGGCACTGAAGGCCTTTCCATTGGGCAGCGACTATCCACACTTGGATACAATGGGACGGCCATCACCACTATTACGCTCGAAAATTGTCCCATCTCATCAAAGTATGTCATCGGCCCCTTTGAGGAGGGACAACCCCTTGCGGCCTTGCGCACATGGGAGGATCAGATCCTCACGGCCGCGAGCTTGGGCTCGATGCACCGCTGCCTTGACGCCGCCCTGGTCCACGCCAAGAACCATAAGAGTGGTGGCAAGCCGATCATCGCTTACCAAGAAGTTGGCTTTAAGCTGGCGGAGATGCTAACCCTTTTGCAAACAGCCCAACTGCTTGCTTATCGAGCTGCCTGGATGGCTGAAACGGATGATAGGGAAGCACCAGTTCTCGCTCACTGCGCCAAGATTTTCTGCACTGAGTCAGCGGAACAAGTAGCCAGCTATGCCCTGCAGATTCTTGGTGGACATGGTTACCTCCGGGGTAACCCCGCCGAAGAAGGGTATCGCGATGCCAAATACCTTCAGATTGCCGGCACCTCGTCGGAGATATCCCGCATCAAACTCGGAGACACAATCCTGGAAGGGGAATAAAGGAGGTGAGCCCATGCTCAATGATGTTGCAATTGTAGAAGTCGCGCAGATTTCGGGGGCCGATTCCAAGGACAACTTTTATGACCAGGTCTACAGGGTCACAAAAGAGGTCCTCGATAAGGCTGGTTTGACGAGAGGCGAGTTAGGAACCGTCGTGAGCACGGCTTCCGATGTTTTTCATGGCGGAATCTCGTGCGCCAATGCCTACTACTGGGAATCTGCAGGGTCCTTCCTAAAGAATGGTACACGCCAGGATGGGGAGTCTCTTTTTGCTCTCTACTATGCTGCCATGCGTATCCTGTCGGGGAGTTTTGACTCGGCACTAGCCATTGCAGTGTGCAAAGGATCGGAGAATCCGGAAAATGACACCGTCACCCATTTTTTTACGGATCCCTTTTATCAGAGGCCGGTAGGCCTCAATGAGACCATCGCTGCGGCTCTCCAGATGAGACAGTATATGGAGCGATACGGAATCACCGAAGAGCAGTGCGCCAGGGTAGCCGTCAAAAACCTTGGCAACGCAATACGAAATCCGAATGCCCATAGGAAGGGGAGATATACGGTCGAAGATGTCCTGCATTCTAGGACTCTTGTTGAGCCCCTAACCGAGTTACAGTGTGCACCCAAATCGGAGGGCATGGTTGCCGTGCTCCTTGCCTCTAAGGAAAGGGCAAGGAAACTGACCAAGAAACCCGTTTGGCTTAAGGGCTATGGCTGTTCCTTAGACAGGTTTTATCTGGGAGACAGAGACCTGCTGAAAGGACAGTTGAGAAATGCCGCAGCTAAAGCTTACAGGATGGCTGGTATCAGTGACCCCCGTAAAGAGATTGACCTAGCGGAAGTCACCGATCCTTACGCGTTCCAGGAATTATTGTGGTGTGAGGATTTAGCTTTCTGTGGCGAAGGCNAAGGGGGGGACCTGATTGACAGTGGGGTAACACAAATGGACGGTGATCTTCCCGTCAATCCCTCGGGCGGCGTTCTGGCCAATAATCCCTATATTTCAAGAGGGCTTCAACGAGTGGTGGAGGCAACCCTTCAGATCAGAGGTCAGGCGGGCGAAAGACAGGTCGACAAAAAGGTGAACACAGCATTGGCCCACGGCACCCACGGGTTTGCAGGCCAGTGTCACGCTGTTGTGATCCTTGGAAGTTAGGAGCATCTGACTCCGACGCTGCGCTTCGGAGTTATTCATGAAAAAACTTTAGGGTGAGCATGGAGATGTCTTTTTTGCTTAATGCCCTCAAAACAGGAACCCGTACTGGGTCGTTTTCAAAATGGTGTATGTAGTATGAAGCCCTTGGAAGCCATTGCTTTATTGGGAAATACACGATTTTGAAACGCCCACTGCTCTGAGCGATGGGAGGCCCGCCCTGGCGCGAAGTCTATGGAATATTGCATGGTTACCGTACTATTTCGCATCTTAGCTCTACCTACTGATGCCTCATGAGCCAGGTCTGGGCCAGGGGCAGAGCAAAAAAGACATCTCCATGCTCCTTTGTGTATCCAGTTTCTCAGGAGGTCATCACCATGGGAAGACCGGTTGCAGTTATAGGCACGGGACAGACCAAACACGGAAAGAGGATGGATGTATGCTATCCGGATCTTGTTCGAGAAGCGGTGGCGGCGGTATTTGAGGACACGGGGCTTTCACCGGACGATATAGATGGGGTGGTCTCGGGTACCATGCCTTCCATGATGGAGGGGGTGGCAATGACCCACTTTTATTTCGCAGATGCTATGCAGGCTGTGGGCAAACCCATATTGAAGACAGAGACCTGTGGGTCCACCGGGGTTTCCGTAGCACACTCGGCCTATTATTGGGTTTCCTCTGGCATGGCGAATATGGTTCTGGCCGTGGGCCATGAAAAAATGAACGAAGGCGATAGTCAAGCAACCATGACCACCGTGGCGGAACCTTTTTACCAGAGATATTTCATCTCAGGGGCTCCCGGCGTCTTCTCCATGCAGAGTCAAGGATGGTCGGTCAAATTCAATATCTCGGAGGAAAAGGTCAGAGAGGCTGCCGCCATCATCTCGGTGAACCATCACAATGCGGCCTTTGATAATCCGTATGCCCATGTAAAACTCAGGCTGACCGTAGATGCCGTAAAGAATGCCAAGATCATTACCTACCCAATCCGGCTTTATGATGTCTGCCCCAACTCTGACGGGGCTTGCGCGGTTATTTTTGCCTCGTCAGAAATGGTAAAGAAGTTAGGCAAGAAAGCGGCATGGATCAAGGGCGTGGGCTATCGCGGTGAGGAGCAGTTTTTTGGTGATAGTGACAAGGCCGTATGGGCGTCTGCGGTGGATGCGGCAAAGGAAGCTTACGGACAGGCGGGTATCACCAATCCGAGGAAAGAACTGGATGTGGCAGAAGTGTACAATCCCTTCACCTATCAAGAGATGCTTTTTTATGAATGCTTTGGCTTTTGTGAATTTGGCGAGGCCCCTGACCTGGTTCTGAAGGGTGTATTTAGCAAAGATGGGGAACTCCCCTGTGACCCATCGGGGGGTGTTCTGTGTACAAATCCGATAGGGGCAACGGGACTCATCCGGGTGGCCGAAGCGGCGATGCAGGTAACCAATAAGGCCGGGGATCACCAGATGCCCGGGGCCAAAACGGCTCTGGCCCATGCCATGGGGGGAATTGATCAGTTTAATGGTGTCATGATCCTTAGCTCAGAGCTTTAACCTGGAGAGGAGGAGATAGTGGAAAAAGAATATAGAACCATTGAGACAGAGGTCCGGCTTCCCTACCGGCTGGCATATGGCGAGACATGGACAAGGTTTTTTGAAGGCATGAAAGAGGAGAAGATATTCGGGAGCAAATGTCCGAAATGCAACAGGGTTCTTGTGCCGGCAAGGACCTTTTGCCCGAGATGTTTTGTAGACACTGATGAATGGGTTGAATGTTCACAAGAAGGAACCCTGATTGCCTGGTGCCTCACCAATTACACCTATTTCGCTCAGCCCATAGCACCGCCGTTTATCTCCGGGCTGATCAGACTTGACGGGACGGATGTCAATTTTCTTCATCTGATTGATGGATTCGACCTCAGTGACCTTGAGGAGGTGAAAAAGACAGTCAAAAACGGGATGAGAGTCAAAGCGGTTTGGGAGCATAACAAAAGGGGCCACATCCTGGATATCAAGTATTTCTCGCCAGTTTGATGCAAGCATCGCGACGGAGTTACTTTGCAGGCTATGAGCTTTGAACTGTGAGTTGCATGAAGACGGAGGCGTTATGGGGTTTGAAAAGGGAAAGAGCTACGAGGATCTGCGCGTCGGCGAGGAGGCAAGCTTTACGAAGACGATTACCGAATCGGATGTTTATCTGTTCGCCAGCATCAGCGGGGACTTCAACCCGCTTCATGTGAACGAGGAGTATGCCAAGCAGACTCCCTTCAAAACCAGAATTGCCCACGGCGCTCTTTCCCAGTGCCTGATTGCCCCCGTGCTGGGCACAAAACTGCCAGGATTGGGGACCATTGCCGTGGAAATTACCTGCCGCTGGAAGGCACCTACCTACTTTGGCGATACCATTACCGCCACGGCGAGAGTGGCTGAGAAGATTGAGGACAAGAGATGGGTGCGCATGGCGCTCACCTGGACAAATCAGCGGAAAGAAACTGTGGCAGAGGGAGAAACTCTGGTCATACCGCCATCGTGAAGATTACAACAATGAAAGGAGGTAAACATGGCTATCACAGATGTGAAGGAGGTTTTCAGCAAGATGCCGGAGGCTTTTAACGCAGCTGCCGCGCAGGGCGTTGATGCGGTCTTTCAGCTTGAGATCACCGGAGAGGGCGGGGGAAGCTGGCATGTAATAGTCAAGGATGCGACCTGCCAGATAAATGAGGGCACCCACAGCGCACCAAACGTGACCTTACAGATGTCGGCTGAAACCTGGCTCGCCATAGTCAACAGGGAGCTCAATGGCATGCAGGCCTTTCTTTCCGGAAAACTCAAGGCGACAGGGGACATCATGCTCGCCCAGCGGATAGAACAGCTGTTTCAATTCTGAGCATGACCCATCAGCAAGTTTCGCGGCCTGCCTCTTTCAATTCCTCCCGCGATCATGGGAGGAAGGCCGGCCACCAGTGCGGGCTGGCGGGAAATACAGGGAAAAGGCAGTCCCGCCTGAACCATAGCAGTCGTCTGTAGTTTTGCAATAAGCACACTCATCAATCCTGCCGGGGCACAAATCGCCCGCTTTCGGGATGAATCGGCACCGTGACGACGTCATGTTCATCGTGAAGTTGTACCGCTCCGAGAAAATTTTCATGCGCAACAGATCAGCGCCCTTGCCTCCTGCGTTGAAGTCAAAAGGCCTTTTGGAGGAATAATCCATGGTCTCCCGAGTTGTGAAGAATCCCTCGAATATCCGCTTTTGGTCCTCCTCAACAATGCCAACCCCGTAGTCATGCACCACCAATTCGGTGCCTTCCCCTCTTCTGTGGACGGCAATCTCTATCTTCCCCGCATCAGGGGTGTTTTCTATGGCATTTCTTACCAGGCCTTCGACCACCTTCCTGAGAGGATCTAGGGGCATATAGATCGGGGGTGTCTCATCCAGACGGGTTATAATTTCGATGTTGCGATGGCTGAACTGGGGTTTCAGGGCCTCAAGTCTTTCCGCCACAAATTCATACAGCAGAAGCTTCTGCGGAACCACCTCCTTGGGCCCAAACAGCTCATCGATGCGCTCTCTGACGCGCTGGAGGATACCGGTCTCTCCGACCTCCTCAGCAATGAGGGTTGCCAGCTCATCAGCACACTCATCGAGCAGAAGTGTGAGAACCCTGTGGGTCCTTGCCTGTTTGTCCTCCATGATATCCTCTGCCTCATACTGAATCTCATTGATCCGTTCCACATTTCTGCGGGCCATTTCCATAATGGATTTCCAGGCTTCTCGGGGAACGGATGTCAACTCTCTTCTCAGGATATTCAGGGCACCAAACAGAACTGCTATGGGCGTCTTCAATTCATGTGAGAGATGATCTATGGCCTTGTCTTTTGCCCGGTTCAAGCTCGCAACCTCACGGTACGACCTTTTCAGCTCTTCGGAAACCCTGGCGTTTTCAATGGAAAGGGCGACGGTACCCCCTATCATGCTCAATAGATCAATATCCGCCTGGTCAAAGGACCCCTCCTTCTTGTTAATCGCACATAATACGCCTATGATCCGGTCTCCGCTCCTCAGGGGCACATCCATCATATTGCGAGACTGGAAGCCGAGTTTTTCATCTATCAAGCCGTAATAATAGGCAGGCTCCTTGGACGTATCAGGCACAATGATCGGTTGACCCGTTCTTACCACTTTGCCTGAAATACCCCTATCAGCAGGATAACGAATCTCCTTTGCCTTCTTCTCTGTTGCCCGATCTTCATAGGCGGTTCCCAAAAAAAAGAGCTCCTTCGTCGCCTGGTCCAGCAAGATGACAAGGGCCCCCTCTACGTTAAGCACCCGCCTAATCTCACTGCTCACATAATCCAAAAGGTCCTCCAGGTCCGGATATTGTGGAAGGGCCAGGCTGATCCGGAGCATCGCCTCATTAGTGGCCGCCATCTTCTTCTCGTGGGTGATATCCCTGAGGATCAGGATCACCTCGGATTCCTCCTCTTCAGATTCCGGATAAAACGCGACCTTCACCGATACATCAAGGATCCGACCATCCCTTGTGAGCCGCTTGCTTTCCTCCTCAAACACCCCTTCCTCGAACAGCTTTCTCACATCTTCGGCAAACTTCTCTTTGAGTCCCGGAGGAACGAAGGGTATGATTCGCCCCTGCAGTTCCTCGAGGCTCCAGCCGAAGACTTCAGTGAACTCGGGGTTCAGATAGGAAACCCGTCCATCCTTAGCAAAGACCACCACGGGGTATGGAACGAAGTCGAGCAAAGTCCGGTACCGGCGTTCGGACTTACGAAGCGCCATCTCAGCGGTCTTGCGCTCGGTGATGTCCAGCAAGATCTCTATCGCTCCGGTGATGTTCCCCCCAGCATCCCTCAATGGGGCGGCGCCGAAGTAAAGCCATTGGCCCCGTTTCCCCAGGCCCGGAAAGAAATTTTCCGCCTCGTATCCTCCCTCAACAAGAGCTGACCTTCGGGCCCTTCCACCGTAGTACCGGGCAATTTCCTTCTCCGGCGCATTATCAACGATCAGGTCAGCCATGGTCGGCCGTGGATGCGGATAGAAGGTGATCCACTGATCCTTGGTTCCAATCATCTTTTCAGCGGAAACACCCTTCAAGTTCTCATAGGCCTTGTTACAGTGCGTAATGGTGTGTTCGCGGTCAATGACAAAGGTGGGGATCAAACTGCCATGAACGATTTCGGAAAGCCGCATTTCGCTCTCCCGCAAAGCTTCCTCCGCCTTCTTCCGCTTGGCGGCTCGTCTTTCCAGATCCCGAACCCTCCGCTCCAATTCCTCATAGGTCGCTTTCTTAACCATCAAAAAACCTCCGTTTGTGCCGAAAAAAGAGTTCCCAGATGGTGGGATCTCTCAGTTTCAAACGATCAGCTCATGGGAGTGCCCCTTGGCCTCACTCGTGCACATCTTTCGCGATAAAATAGAGCATACATCCCGCTGCCCCGTAAAGCAGAAAGCTTGCCGTCATGAGTATACGAAAACCCAGCCATACAGCTATCAAACTGCCCAAAACAGGTGCTATCACCGACGCAATCCCATTCACCCCCCACACCCACGGTATGTATCTGGGCTGCCTGTCGGATACTATCTGAAGCCCCATCGGAAAAGGCATCCCCATAAAGAAGCTCAGAGGAACCAAAGAAGCTACAAGGAGTAAGCACCTCAAGGGAAGCGGATGAGGGAGCAAAGCCTTGAGCAATCCATCTAAGCACAGAATGGAGAGGGAGGAAAAAAAGAGTATCCCAGCAAAGGGGATCCATCTCCTTCCTTCCCCAAGTCTACCGCTCAGGAGGCTGCCGATTCCGGAGAAAAACAGAAGAACAAACAGCACCAAAGACAGGGCTAAGATTGGGTGTGTTAATACGATAATGAGCTTCTGAATACAACCCATCTCAACGAACATAAAAGCCAATCCCAGTACGACGAAGTAGACAAAGAGTTTGCCCTTTCCTCGATACCGTGTCCGCTCGGTGCCCCTTATGAAAACCAGGGGCAGGAATATAAACAGAGGGGCCAGTAGGAGAGCTTGCAGCAAGGTCGCCCACAAAATCACGGAGCCCCACTCGAGGAAGGGAATCCACTCTCTCCCCAGTGTTTCGAGCAGATAGAGGAAAGCCGATAGTTTGAAGAAATGGAAAAAGTATGGCTTATCATCGGTAGGCGGTCTCACATTGAATAGGTAATTGTTATAGAGTTCATGGCGGGTACTGCTCCGCAACAGTTTCTCCATTGTTTCATAGTAAATCGGTCGTTCCATCACGCTGTAGCGATTGACATCCCCCCGGTCAACCCCCGGGAAATAAACCAGATCAAAGCCCCTTTTCCTACAAAAATCCCTTACCCTCATAATCTCCGCACTGGTGAACTCCCCGTTCTTCATAAGCACGGTGCCCGTTGCCCAACTGCGAATGGCAACAATGGAAGCAGAGACAGCCCCTTCCCCTTTCCTAGCTAAGGTCTCGACGGCCAGGGCCAGAAGCTTCACGGAGGTGCGCGGAGGGCTGCTCAACCAGGCAGAGGCGCTCAGTATGCCGTGGGGTTTCAGATGGGTAAAATATTCCTCGAATGCCTCAGTCGTGTACGTATAATTCTCCCCGGTTGCATATATGCCTCCTCCCACATTTCCCCAGCTGCCAACTGCACTTAATTGTATGAGATCATATGCCCCGACGTCCTTGGCCATGAACTCCCGAGCAGATGCGATACTGACATCAACGTGAGCGTGATTGCAGTAGATACCCTGGGAAAAGGATCGCAATGGTCCCCTCAAAAGATGAACGATTGAGGGATGGGGCTCAACGCCTCGTACACGATGGGCAGAATGGTACAGTGCGGTGAGAACCTCACTTCCTCCGCCCGGGTTCACGATCAGCACCTCGTGAGGTGAAGTGACGTGATAGGCAACAGCAAACGTGCTGTAATCAAGATATTCCAGGTTAGCGAGGCTTCCCTTGAAGTTTGTTACGGCACCATTTGAGCTCCCGTCAACAAACACCTCCTTCTGGGGAGGTGGGCCCTGGGAATAGGCAAGGCTCAACCCGGGAGCATACCTCAGCGAGGGGGCGTCCAGCACCTGTACGAGCCCTAGGGGCGAATATTCCTGGTATTCGAGCTTAGCCCCCGGCAGCTGCATTCCCTTGCTGATATCCTTGTAGGGAGAAACCCGCAGGGAGACGCCCCCTGTGATGAGATATGCACAGCATATGAGCAGGGCTGCGAGGTTTAGCGAAAGATAGGGCTTCGTCTTAAGCTTTCCGTGAGAGGCAAAGACCAATCCCAACCAGGCAAGCGTGCTGGGCACCGTCAGCAACAGAGCGGGGGGGAGAAGGTAAAAGCAGAGGAAGGCTATGCCTACACCACCTCCGGAGCCCAGTAAGTTAAAGAAATAAACCCTCCCAATCCGCTCCCTATGGGCCATGAAGCTCAAACCAATGAAGCAGCCGGCCAGCAAGAAGGGGATGAAAAAGAGCACATAATATCCTGCCAGATAGATGTATTGCCGTGTCTGCCAGACCAACTGAAATGGAGAGAACGGAATCGTCTGCGCTATGGAGAAACTTGCCACTGCAAAAAGGAGAAGCAAGAAGGAGGCAAGCGAGAAAATCACGGTGCAGTGGGCCTCTGATAGCTGCCCCTTAACTCTGCTCTGGATAAAGGCCAGAATTGACCCGCTAGCTGCAAATCCCAGCAGGGCCACACTGATCACCATATAGGCGAAATGATACCACTGCACGATATTGAGAAGTCTCATGAGGATTAGCTCGAAGGCTAGCGTACCTGTGGAAACGCACAGAAGGGCTAGAAAGGGAAACAACGCAGTTGAGCTCACGTCATGCTCGGAATCATATACCTCACCAGGCCATTTCCCCGCCGTCTGGGAACTATTCCCATTTACGACGGAATGGCACAAACCTAACAGGCAAAACACTCCTTGTCCGGACCTCGCCCCCATCTAGCTTCTCTACGAGCATGAGATGTTGCACCTGAAAGGGATGGCCTACCGGAATAGCCATCTTACCTCCTTTCTTAAGCTGTTTGATAAGGGGAGGGGGAATGTGGTCAGAGGCGGCCGTCACAATGATACAGTCAAAGGGAGCATGCTCCTCCCACCCGTAGTAGCCATCGCCCACCTTCACAGTGACCTTCTCATACGCCAATTCCTTCAGTCGCTTTTCGGCAGCCTTACCCAGAGGCGGTATAATCTCTATGGTATACACCTCCTTCACGATTTCGCTCAGTATCGCTGCCTGATAGCCAGAGCCGGTCCCCACCTCGAGAGCAACATGATCCTCGTGCGGCGCAAGCAACTCAGTCATGAAGGCGACAATGTAAGGTTGAGAAATGGTCTGTCCATATCCAATGGGCAACGGGTAATCGCCGTACGCTGAGCGTCTGCTTTTCGGCGGCACAAAAAAATGCCGGGGCACATCCCTCATTGCCTGCAAAACCCTCTCATCCTTTACGCCCCTGGCAGCGATCTGTGTTGCCACCATCTTGTACCTGAGCTCCTGGTAATGCTCCCTATCGCCGTTTTGACAAAAGCAATACGATGGGTCACCAAGCAAAAGGAGCACGACAGTTATAAGCGGCACACACACAAGGAGCCTCCAGCTTGCCCTTTTCGATGAGTGAGCCAGGCGGAGAATACCAGGGATAAACTTTTTCGGACTATTCACCACCACGGCTGCCCCTCTGAATCACTTCCACGGACGTTATCATAAACAATAACCCCGGGTTTCGCAACTTTCTCCATTGGGGCACTTTCCCTTCCCTGGTACTTCAGGCTTGTTTTTTGATGGGCACTTTGGCATTCTACCTTACCTGACACGCAGGTTTACTTCCCCAACTACTCCGCGAGTGGAAGGAGGCTTGTCATCACTGAAGACACTCAAGTTGTCGGCCTTGGTCAAGCATGTCTTGATTTCCTGGGAAGACTCGAGGTTTATCCCGAAGAGGACGGCAAGGTCGAGCTCCTGGACCTCCATATTCAGTGCGGGGGACCAGCCTCTACCGCGCTCGTCACTCTTTCCCATTTGGGCGTGCAGACATCCTTCTTAGGCTCGGTTTCTGATGACTACTTTGGCGAGCAGATCGTGGCGGGGCTCAGGGAAGCAGAAGTGGATGGTACCTTTCTCAAAATTACACCTGGGTATACCTCTCAGTTCGCCTTCATAGCCATTACGGGGCAAGGTGGAAACAGGACCGTATTCTGGCACCGGGGGACTGTCCCCCACCTAAGAGCACAGGATGTCGATCTGAGCCCTTTTTCAAAAGCCAAGATCCTTCACGTCGATAGCCTCATGATCGAAGCGGCTCAGGAGGCAGCCCAGCAGGCCAGAGACATGGAACTAACGGTGGTCATGGATGCTGGAACGATGAGAGAGGGCTCCAAGGAGCTCATATCCCTGGTGGATGTCCTGATCGCTTCGGAGCGCTTTGCAGAACCCTTGATCGGACCTGGAAAGCCTCCTGATCAGGCCGTTAAGGCCCTTTACCGACTAGGTCCCAGGGAGGTGATCCTTACCCGTGGAGCAAAGGGCAGCATGGGGTTCAGAGGTGATGAGATTATCCCTCAGAAGGCCTACTCCATTCCTGCGATAGACACCACCGGTGCCGGCGACGTGTATCATGGGGCGTATATCTACGGCTTGCTTCAGGGTTGGGATATGCCTGAATGTATGAGATTCGCTGCGGCCACCGCCGCTCTCAAATGCAAGCAAATCGGGGCTCGTAAGGGCATCCCGAACCTTGAGACCGTAAGGGAGTTCTTGGCTCTCCAGCAAAAAAAGTAGTACCTCAGACCTTTACATCTCGCCTTTTTGAATTAATTTAATACTTGAAATTAAGCGTTTGAAATAATTCAGCTTATTGAGCTAACAACCGCTAGGCTACACAGTTTACTGGCACGAAAGAAAATTAGATCTTGCGTGCGAAGGGCTTCTCGGATGTTCGTGTGTCTCCTCGAGAGATTCCATCGGCATCTCGGGAAGCCATTTAAATGACGATATCTCTCCCGCAAAAAATCGGATTTCCTCTCTCCTCATACAACCGGGGCCTGTCCGCTATTATGCCAGCAAATGCAGCCCGATCAGCTTCGCTGGAACTCTCAGGTATTGCCTAAATGCGCTCTTGTCGCCTGCCCTAGAAGACATAGTAGGTATTGATCTAACTGCGAAACTGCATTGTCACCAGGTCAACCTACCCACATGCTCCGCATTATTCTAGGGAGTTAGGGCAATAATTCCCGTTCGTTTGCCTTTCTTATTTTGCGCTAGGAATGTATAATGCGTTCACCCTCAGGTTAACTCGTACGTTTGCTCAGGTTCAGGGGTTTCACTAAAGCCTTGACAAATGCCACCGTCTCCAATGCCAGCGAACTTGCCAACCAGAAGCCCAAGGCTGCCATGGCCAAGAACAAGGCGCTGCTTAAGGGCCTTGATATCTATAAGGAAAGGGTGACCGAGAAGGGCGTTGTCGATGCCGTCGGCATGGACTACGAGCAGCCACAACTCTGAGAAAGGAACTTACTTTTTTGCGAGCCACCTGACCTCTACAGCAGGAGTGAACCATGAAAACCGTGTGCCCCACCTGCAACACCGTGTATAATATCCCCGACAATAAGATCCCCCCGGGCAAAAGTGCAGTTGCGACCTGCAGAAAGTGCGGTGGAAAGATCGTAATTGAACGGGGCACACTACCGCATCCAGATAAGGGCGCTCAGGCCGAGGTCTCATCTGTTCCTTCGCCAACCTCGTCTTACCAAGCCTCTCCTGAGAGTGAAGTAGGGGGGTTTGAGTTCATCACAGAACAGGATGCATTCAGGGGCTACGGGGGCTTTTGGAAACGATTTGTTGCAGCCATAGTTGACGGATTGATTCTCATGGTTGTCGGGTTTATCATCGGCGGCTTCATCGGCTTTGTTTACGGCTCTGCCACGGGTCGCAGCGCAGGCGCTGGTCCCATCGGGAACCTCTTTGGATTCATCTTGGGGTGGCTGTACTACGCCTTTATGGAGAGCTCATCCACACAGGGCACGCTTGGCAAGATGGCTTTCGGTATAAAGGTAACCGACTTATATGGAAATCGGATCTCGTTCGGCAGAGCAACCGGCCGCCATTTCGGCAAGATCATCTCCACCATACTACTATTTATTGGCTATCTCATGGTGGCGTTCACTTCCAAAAAACAGGGGCTCCACGACATGATGGCGCGCTGTCTGGTAGTAAACAGGCGGTAGGCCTACTAGCATTAACGTTGTTTTTACTCAGCCAGCTCAGGTTTTCTTTTTCTTTGACTTAAGGGCTTGCTGAAGCTTTTCCCCCAGCGTGCCCATGGGCTTTTCGGCGGTCTTTGCAAACCTTTGCCAATCACGTTCATCCCGCGAGTCACCTGCGGCAAGGGTGATCTTGCGTTCATGGGGCCTGATCTCCTCCAAGATGACGGGAATCCTGTCGCCCTCCTTTAGGTTCTCAATCCGCCCGGCTTCGCGTGATGCCCTTATTTTGGACTTTGGAAGAAGCCCTGTGATGCCTGGCTCAAGGTTAACGAAATAACCAAATTGCTCCTTTTTCTCAACGGTACCTTCAACTGACTGCCCAACCTGGTACTTCTGCTCTACCTCCATCCAGGGGTCTCCCTCGACATCCCGGATACTCAAGGAGATCCTCCGTGCTTCGGCATCAATCTCCTTAACTATCACGTGAACGGTATCACCGGGCTGTACGACATCCTCTGCCTTAACAACCCTTTGCCTATAGCTCATTTCACTGATGTGAACTAATCCCTCCACACCTGATGCAATCTCTACAAAAGCGCCGAACCTCACGCACCGCGTCACCTTTCCCGTGGTTTCATCCCCTTCATGGAACCTCTCTCCAACACTCTCCCATGGATCTGCCGTTAGCTCCCTTATGGAAAGCCCTATCTTAACCTGGCCAGATGCCTCATCCCTGTCAATCCCTATCACCTTAACCGTGACCGAATCTCCAGGTTGGAGCACGTCTTCGGCCTTCTCCACCCGTGACCAACTCAGCTCCGAGAGGTGGACCATCCCCTCGATTCCCGGAAAGAGCTCCACAAAAGCGCCAAAGGGCATTAATCTGGTAACCTTCCCGTCAACTTCAGCGCCCACTGCGATACCCTCGAGGAATTCGTCTCTGCCCTTCCTCAGCTCCCGTTCCAGAAGTTCACGCCTTGAAAGGACAATATTCTTGCCCTGCTCCTCAAGCTGCGTGATCAAAAAGGCGTAATCCTTTCCCACATATTCATCAAGATTCTCAACGAACTGCAAATCCATCTGACCGAGAGGACAAAAGGCCCTTCTGTTCATGACCTCAACCCGAAACCCTCCCTTGCATGGCTCCTTCACCTTGCCCTGAACCGGAATACCGACCTCAAAGGCGTCGAGGAGCATGCTCAACCCACCGATGCCCGACATGGCCTTAGCCAGCCTGATTTCACTGTCTGTGACCGACACAACGTAGAGCTCAACCACATCGCCGTTCTTAAACGGCATCTCCCCGCGGGCATCAAGGAGTTCGTCCTTGTCTATCACCCCGTCAATCTTGGCCCCTGTATCAACAAAAACCGTATCCCTCCCAATGGATATGATTTCCCCCTTAAGCTTATCCCCCACCTTGATATCCTCGCGCCTGTCGACACGGTAAGAATCAAGAAGCTCAGAGAAGCTCTTCTCCTCTTTGCCCTTCTCACCTTTCAGCTTATCTGACATCTTGCTTGCACCAAAGAAGATCTCACCTCACCCGTGTCGGACATGTAAGGTAGAGGTGTTTGCCCCCAACGAACCTCTCAGGTTCTGGCTCTCGCAGGGAAATGTATCAAGGTTCCCGTCCTTTTTCAAGCGTGGGATAAAGCCGCCGTTCATCATTCTCAAGCTAAAATACTAATATATTTGAGAACTCTTCCGATATAGATAAGAGTATGCTCACGTATCACGCTGTCTCGGAACGTTACGGTGATCCGCTATGGCGGGCAAGAGGAGAAGGCCTGAATCACAATGGAGTTCGGCAGCCCTCCGAAGGCCTCCCCGCAGAATGACTCGGAACTGCGAGCACGAGGATGCCGAGGACAAATACACGCTGGCCGTCAGAAGAGACCCTGCTGACGTGTACGCTCTGGTTGGCCTTGGGGATGTGAAACGGAAAAAAAGACAGTTTAAAGAAGCCTCCTATTACTACCAGCGATGTCTCAGGGTTGACAGGAACAACAGGTTTGCGCTGACCGGTTTGGGAGACACCTTTCGCGAATTGGGCAAGGTGGACAGCGCGCTTGACGTCTGGTTGCATTATCTGTCGCTGAATCCCCACGACTACAAGGTGATTACAAGGGTGGCTGACGGTTATAAGAGGAAGGGGGATTTCAGAACAGCGAAGCAATACTTTCTGCGGGGCCTGAGGGAAAATCCAAACGATGCCTATGCCTTGATGGGCTTGGGAGATATCTATCAGAGAGAGGGCAACGACGAAGAAGCTCTAAACTGTTTCGAAGAGGTTATAGATNAGTCCCGTGGTTCCATTTTGGCCCTCACCTCTGCTGGAAACATTTACCGGAAACGCGGTCAATACAAACGAGCCATGAACTGCTATGAGCGTGCTCTCGAAATCGACCAGCAGAACTCATATGCTTGGCACGGCAAGGCTGACTGTTACAGAGGCTTGCGGGATTACTCATCAGCCATCGATGCATGGGGGAACGCCATCAACTCCGGCATGGAGCCGCGAATTGCCCTGACTCGAATCGGAGACGCATACCTAAGCCTTCAGGATCTTGATGAGGCAGAGCTCAGGTATAGCGAGGCCCTCGCGCTCGGCTACGATAAATACGCGTACCTGGGAATGGCGAGGGTACATGCCCAAAGGGACCAGGTAGATAAGGCCTTTGAAATTCTCTCCATGCTCATCGATAAAGAGCCCCGCGATCCGCGGGTTGACACGGAACTCACCAAACTCCTCAAGAAACACCCTGAACTCGGCAAACCTGGCTCGAAAACTTCCTAATTCCATTTCGACCCCCACACCTAACCGTGCCCGGATTGGGAATAGTGCGGTGTCTGTACTCTTAGATTCGCGTTTGCACATGCTGCCTACCCTGAGGACCTTAACTAAAGTCTCCTGAGTTGAAGCTGGCCTATGTTTGTAAGTTATTGATTATGTAACCGTTCTTGATTTCCACAAGCGAACACCGTGGGACCATTCGCTCCGGTGCTTTTGAGGTGACCCTTTCGGGGTTCGCAGGTGGGGAATGCTTTCCCCTTACGTTCGGCTGAGCTCACGTCGAAGCCTGCTCACCCTCAAGGGGTGCCCCATTTCTCCCGCAACCTCGCTCATTGCCCCGCGCTGTTCCCCAGAAAAGTCAGAAAACTTCAGTGAGTCCCTTTACGCTTGACACAAAAATGCCCTGCTCTTAGACTAGGCCCTCCCGTCATTTGGCGGGGGGTTCGTGCATTTGATGCCCCGAGATGGGGCCTCAACGGCAAGGAGGCATAGGTTGTGAGAATCCGTGAGCCTGGTAAGGTCTGCGACGGTTTGTGGTATCTGGGATGCGAGGAAACGGGCGTCTATCTTTTGGAGGGCAGAGACGGGTCCATGCTGATGAGCGGCGGCATGAGCTACCTCGTGCCCATGCTGCTCACACAATTCAGAAAGTTCGGCATCGACCCCAAGCGGATTACCAAAATCCTAATTCTCCACGCCCATTTTGACCACATAGGTGCCGTGCCGTTTTTCAAGCGAACCTATCCCCATATTACCGTTTACGCCTCGGCACGGGGGTGGGAACGCCTTCGCATGCCGGAGGCCATCGAAACCATCAACGCTTTCAGCAGAGGCGTCGCAGAGCGCATGGGAATACTCGAGGAGTGCTCGCGATATGATCTGAACTGGCGCGATGATATCTCGGGGGTAACTCTTTCCGAAGGGCAGCACATCGATCTCGGAGACGTGGAGATCCACATCATTGAAACGCCCGGTCACTCCTCGTGCTCTATCACCGCATACGTCCCGAAGCTAAAGGCCCTTTTTCCCTCTGACGCCGGAGGAATCCCTTACAAGGATACGATCATCACTTTCGGTAACTCCAACTACACAGAGTTTCAGAGCAGCCTTGAGAAGCTCAGGGGGTTGCAGGTGGACTATGTGTGCGCCGACCACTATGGTTACGTGACCGGAGATGAGGCCGGGCGTTTCATCGCAGATGCCATCAATCTAGCACGGCAAAACCGCCAGAAGATGGAGCTTGTATACCGACGGACTCATGATGTCGATACTGCCGCCAAGGAAATGTGCGACTCCATCTACGCCGTCTATCCAGACTACTTTCTTCCGCCAGACCTGTTAGAGAGCGTGTACCGCCAGATGATGCGGCACATCGCCAGGTCCATGGGGGAAATACCCGATTTTGCTCATGCATAGTTCTGCCGAGAGCGGCACGACCTACCGGTCAAAAATTGTGCGGGCGAATTGACTAGTCGGGTATCTTTTTCGTGCCGGTCCACTGGTCAAACCGGTTAATCTCCTTCTGAAGCTCATCTGCCAGAGGGGAACCGTGAGAAACGACCAGCGCGCGGTACATTTCAATTGCCGGCCTTGCCAATTTGTCCTGGGCCCGTAAGATGAATACCGGCTCCTCATCGCCGACCTTTGGGATACTTAGTTTTCCATACTTCCCCGATAAAGCCATAATACTCCTCCCCAATGTTCGAAGGATTGACTATCCTTATTGTTTAATCATGGCCCTTTTGAAATCAAGGGAAAAAAGCGGGCCTAGCACCGACGGCGTCACCCTTGACGTATGTATCGTAGGGGTATAGCATATTTATTGCGGCATGAGGAAAACCACGGCGACATACAGCCGAAGGATTTGGTATAGCTCAAATGTGTTGGCGTGCGCGATGTTGGGTGATCATTCAACCTCTCAAGAGGTCACGCATGTTTTCGAAGGGCGATATCTCAAGATGATTTACGCAGGGCTCTGCAGTGGCCGAATATTTGATGTTTACGCCCCCAAAGCAGTGGGAGTTTTCCCTTAGCTCCTTCAAACGCCAAATATTTGGCCGCCTCCCTTAAAGTCAATAGATAGTGCCTTGAGAAAATGGGCGTGACCAAATCTGGGTAACCGTTCAAAGGCACTCTAACCAATAGGGCATTGTGCCAATACTTTTGACCGAGACCAATAACGTTACAGCTGAGAGGAGGCAACCAATGGCAGCAATGGACGATGTCATTTGCGTAACCCGATACTGTCCGAAATGCGGCACGGAGATCTTTTGTCGAACTGATGTAGAGAAACACAGGGTCTTCTATATTTCTGAGGACATGAGAGATCCCACCAACACCTGCCCCCACTGTCAATTTGATTTGTTCAGTGTTCCGCTCGAAGCGCTCCTCGCCGAGCCAGCCCACCCAAGGGAGAAGCGGCTGCTTGCCCAGGGGGTAGGAGCTGGAGAGAAGCTGGCAGAGGCCATCCTTGCCAGGAATCCGAAAACGTTTACCAGCAAGGCGGGAGCTAAGCGGGCACTTCATGCCGTGGGAGGTGTTCTGTTTGATCTGCTGGCCAGCGGTGAGGACGTTCGGTGGTCGGGACTTGGAAGTTTTAAGATTCGGCACAGAAAACCCCGCAGGGGGCGTAACCCGCGGACAGGTGAGGAGCTTCACATCCCGGGAAAAAGGGTTGTTACCTTCTCGGCGGGTAAAGCACTCAAGGAAAAACTCAACCGTTAACTGGCTCCGTTGAGCAATCTTCAGAGTGACGCCGCTTGCCTCAGCAGGGTGACCATGATAGCCTTCTGGGTGTGCAATCTGTTTTCGGCCTGATCAAAAACAACGGAGCGCGGCCCGTCTATCACCTCAGTGGTCTGCTCATAACCTCTGAGGGCAGGCAAGCAGTTCATGAAGATCACCTCTGGCGCGCCCCGTTCCATCTTTTCGGTATTTACCTGGAAGGGCATCAAGACTTTAACCCGTTCCTCAAGCTCCTCAGGAGGAACCTGATAGCTCATCCACGAATCCGTGTAGATGACATCTGCCCCTTCAACCGCCTCATAAGGATCGTGGGTTACCGCCACCGATGCCCCTGACCGGTCCCCCTCTTCACGAGCCTGTTGCAGCACCTCCGGTAGCGGATTAAACCCCTCCCCCTCAGGGCACCCAACACGGACATGTATGCCCATTTTCGGACAGCCATAGAGCAGCGAATGGGTCACATTATTGTTGGCATCGCCGAGGTATGCCAGGCTAAGACCTTTCAGTGAGCCCTTGTATTCCCGAATGGTCAGCAGATCCGAAACAACCTGGCAGGGATGGCTGAAATCGGTTAAGCCGTTAATCACCGGAATATCGGACCA
>JGI24422J19971_10000392_pt1 | contig 24212 bp, 27 predicted proteins | sample DeeMarSWOR152_54_FD_19971 | JGI IMG/M metagenome (IMG submission 19971) | reverse complement strand
AAGTATGTATTTGTTGAGAAACTCTAGTTCAGTTTCTTTTCTGCGTTTTATGAGCACGTCCTGTCCCATGCTGTTTAACAATGCATGTTTCACGCTTCTTTTGAGGACAGATGTCCTAAAGGAGGAAGGCAGTCTCAAACCTAATCGTAGAGCTCTCCATGAGGGGTAATTCTTGAAGGGATATTCTCTATAGCCTGCGGCTTGGATCACATTTACCCCTTCATTGACTAGTTTACTAGCCATTGTGGCAAGCTTGTCGTACGAAGAGATTTCAGAGAAGTTCAATCCCACTAAGGTGAAGAGCGCATTTGTCAAGTTCAGAACGATTTTGCAGTGGACCGTGTCCTGGAGACGAGAAGTGATTTCTGCTTGAAAGCCCAGATTAAATGTTTGGCATATTTCCTCTGTCGAATATTCGGGTTTGTTGTTGATGGTGCCCAAATATATAGGTCCCCGAGTCTGATATTCCACTACGCCTGGCTTTGTGATCATCGCACTGTAACCGACCACTCCGTAAATCACTTTTGAGAAATATTCGGGAAGAACGCGCTGGTTCTCAATGCCATTTTGAAGTGCAACGATCGTCGGTCTGTCGCCAAGTTTTGAGGAGATGTCTCTGGCGGCTTCTTGGAGATGATAGTTTTTTACCGTGAGAATTACGACTTTCGCGTTGGAAGCTTCTGCGAGGTCGTCAATAAGTCTCACAGCAACTCTCTCAGGAGTCTTGTTTGTCTGAAGCAATGTGAGACCGCGTTTGTCCATGATTTTGGCGTGTTCGCCTCTGGCAGTCAGGTAGACCTTTTGATATTTTGGAGTCAACCATCCTCCAATTGTGGAGCCGATAGATCCAGCTCCGTAGATTACGATTTCGCCCAAAGACATTGTTCAGACCCTATATGCGCCAACAGATGTTCAACGATTGTCTTCGATTCTTCAGCGTTGAAACGCGATTATTCTTTACAGAGTATAAATGACTTTGTTGATTGCGCGCTGTTTTGTCTTTCTCTTTGAATGTTTATACGATGGAGAAGCTAGTATCAACATTCTGGATGGACTTATATGAAGATCGTCGGTTTAATCGGTAGTTACCGGAAGTTGGGAAACACAGAGGTCTTAGTTAAAGAGGCACTAATCGAAGCCAAACGCCGTGGAGCCCAGGTGAGCTCACTGCGCCTCACAGACCTTAGAATTGATCCCTGTAAGGGCTGCATGGCATGCACATTCAAACTTGAGGACTGCCTCATCCCAGACGGGTGGTGTACTTTCCGAGATACAGTTTTGGAAAGCGACGCCCTCATACTTGGCGCTCCCACATATCTTTTGGGTCCTGCTGGGATCATAAAGATGATTACAGACCGTAGCATTGCATTTACCGGCAGAGCGATGGAGCGCAGAGGAAAGCCCGGAGCTATAATAGGGGTCTCTGGGGTAACGGGATGGGATCCCTTCACCCTGCCCATGCTCAATGTTTTCATGCTTAGTTGCGGTTTAAAGGTCATAGACCAAGTTATGTTCTACGCCCAAGGTCCAGGCGAGATCTTGCTAAATGACCTAGCCATGGAGAGGGCTAGAAAGGTTGGCTCCAACATCTTTGAAGCTGCTAGCCATCCAGCCGAAGAAAGAACCTATGTTGGAGACCATGGACTGTGTCCCGTCTGCCATCAGAACCTTTTTTCAGCAAAAGACGGAGTGCTGGAATGCGCACTTTGTCGAGCCAAGGCAAAATTTGAGGCGGTGAATGGTAGAACCAGACTCGTCTTCGACCCAGAGACACTGAAGGATCACCGCTGGAGTGAGGAGGCTTTGCTAGAGCACTTTTCGTCGGCGGTATTACCTTCTGGACCAAGATTTTTGAGCGAAAAAGAGGAAATAAGAAAAAGGGCAAGCAAATATCAAGTCCTCAAGAAAAAATGAGAAAGCAGCACCTTTTCAGCATAATGCACCATGCATTTTCTGGAAAAAGAGTTTTCAGGTGTGGCACTGGTCGCTTATCCGATCCCGAAAAATCCTGCTTCAACCTGCTTGTGCTCGGCGAACGATTTTCGGTGCATCAGAGCATTCGAGAAGTTTTGGTGCTCCGGCCGGGATTTGAACCCGGGTCGGTGGCTCGAGAGGCCACTATACTTGACCGGACTATACTACCGGAGCCATGGAAACTGAAGTTTCCATTTCTCCTAATGCTGGTTGACTATTAAAAGGTGTTTTAGCATCGAACAGCCTTCCAAAATGCGATTTTTCTATATGGCTATGCCAACATTAGAATAACATAGTTGGGGGTGAACGGTTCATCATTATATGCCTCCTTTCTCGCCCGCAACCAATGAAGCCCCTAATTCCTCCTGATCCAGAAGGCAGCAGAGNAATTAGGATTCATAGCTTCGATTCATAAGCAGTTTATTGCAGCACCTTAACCTCTACTCTTATGGAAGCTTCATATTTCTACGTGCTCATTCTACCCTTGGGCATCTTTGTGTTTCTCATGAGTTCCTTGGCTTTCTACTATGCAAGAAAGGAAGAACTCGCACGAAAGAAATGGACGGAACTCACAAACCTACACATTGAAGAACAGCCTGAACACGAAGAAACAATAAGCAATGAACTAAAAGGGCTCGAGAAACTACTCCAAAGCAAGGCAATCGATCAGACCACCTATCAGCAATTGAAGAAAGCACTAGAAAACTACTACAAGATGAACACGGAGCTAGACTGTTCAGAAGAAGACACGATTTGCAGTGTCACATAACTACGCAGGCGCCGAATCAGTCGTCTCAGCTCTTCAGAATGACTGACGTCTCTTGAGTGGAATCTGCTTCTCTGCGATACTAACACCAAATGATGTTTAAGGCCTACACTTGGGCAAAGTCACTGAGTGAAGAATGGACGCAACAACCGTCCTTTCTTGGAGGAACTCAAGAAACCACTAGTAGCCATATTACGAAAATGCTCGAAAGAAGAAGGGGTAAGTTGCCTTCTTCTTCTGAAATCTGATTTCCCGCAGCCGTCACAAGCTTGATGATGAAACTAAGCATTGCTGACCAATCATTAACACGCACACAAATTCCCGATGACGCGCACAACATGGAAGTGATACGTCCTAAACAACGATTGAGGGAGAGCTTCACACAGTCTGGCCCGATCCTGCCAAAAATACTGACTATAATTCCAGACGTAATGAAAGCACGAAAACCAGAACACAAAAAATACCAGAATAGGGAAGCTCAACGGATTCGTTGTGCGGCTTCCTCTGCTTCAAGCTCTTTTGCTCTGGTTTCAATGAACTCTGCGACTCTTTCCTCGCTGTATTTTCTGGCTTCTTGCTGTCTCTTGAGATGCTCTCTTATCGTTTTGAGGACATTGTCCATGACTAGTGGCTTCAATATGTAGGCATCTGCGCCCTTGTTTACTGCTTCCACAGCGTTTGCCAGCGAGGGATACCCAGTGACAATTATTTTGATCATTGGGGGAACAGTGTCATTCAAAGCCTTCAACAACCTTGTGCCCTCGATATCAGGCAACCGAATGTCTATCAAGGCAACGTTGTAGAAACTCGTCTTAGACTTCTCTATGGCTTCACTTCCGCATTGCGCCGTGTCAACAATGTACCCTTTGTCTTCCAGCACGGCTGACAAAGCTTTCCTTATGCTCTCATCATCGTCAATAATGAGAATTCTTGCAGTCTCAGTCAAAAGTTCTCACCTCCGTAAAACTCAGGTTCAACTGGAAGAGTCATTATGAATGATGTTCCCTTGTCCTCCACGCTCTGCACAGAAATCTTACCGTTGTGAGCCTCAACAATCCGTCTGCATATAGATAAGCCCAAACCCATCCCCTTCGCCTTTGTTGTAAAAAATGGCGTCCAAAGCTTCTCCAACACATCTTGCGACATGCCGATTCCAGTGTCTGCAAACACCATATTCAAATCGGAACCAGACAACATACTTGAGACCGTGAGCGTTCCACCATTAGGCATGGCATCAACAGCATTTCTGACAATGTTGACGAACGCTCTCACCACCATTTCGACGTCAACCTTCACTTCCGGCTTGTTTCTCGCCCTATTAACTACACGAACATTCTTGGGAACTCCTACAAGCATCAGCGCTTCTGTCACCATCGCTTTCGGTGTACTCTTCGTCAACTCCAATCTTATCTCCCTCGAATAGTCAAGGAGATCAGTTATGATCTTGTTGGAATATTCGATGTCCTTCTCAATAAGCTCCACCATTTCCTCTGACTTTTCGTCCATCGTTGATACAAGTTTGCTCTTCAAGTAGTAAGCAGCGCCGGCAATTCCTGTCAGAGGGTTGCGAAGATCATGACCCACCATGGCTGCCACTTCACCAATTGCGGCAAGTCTCTCAGCTTTCAGAAGTTTTTTCTCCATTTGCTTACGTTCAGAGATATCTTTGACCACTGCCACAAAACCAATGGGTTGGCCTGCAGCTTCTCTAAGTACGCTGGCAGAAAGCTCGCCTGGATATTCGCGACCATCTTTGGTCAACAAATTGAGTTCCAAATTCCTAACCACGCCCCGTTCAAATGTTGTTTTCATGTTCTCCATTGTTCGTTGATGGTCCTCCTCTGCAATAAACTCTAGAGCATTTCTCCCGACAACGTCTTCTTTCGAGGAGGCCCCGTGCATTCGCAAAGTCTGGTCAGTGCACTCGATGATTTTTCCCTTCAAATCCATGACTGTAATAGCGTCTGGGGACGCTGCAAAAATGCTTTTCAGTCTTTCCTCGCTTTCCCTCAAATCCCGCGCTCTTTCTGTCACCTTTTCCTCAAGATGCTCCGCATATTCTTTGACTTGGTTCTTCGCATCGTTTAGTTGCTGAATCAGCTTTGCATTTTCAATGGCCACAGCAGCTTGATGTATGAAAAGCTCGAGAGGAGCTAGAGATTCTTTTGTAGGACGTCGTCCGTCCAAGGGATCATCGATGCTGAGTACTCCAACAATGCGCCCCTCGGCCAGCTTAAGTGGCGCATACAACAAATCCTGAGGATTCCAGTCAACCATCTCCTCTGCTGAGAGGTGACTGTCAACTGTGCCGTTAGAGAATCGCTCTCTAACCCATGGATCACTCCACGGCAGGTGGTAGAACCCGCCAATCTTGAAGCGTTCGAATTCACGTCCGAATCGCTCGCTCCAGACTTGACCCGGGGGTCTTTTGTTCCACAAGAACTCTCTTTCTTCGTCGTTTAATCCGACAGTTACCAAGTCTTCCGGACGCTCTATTTCCAGATTTTCATTTCTTACAGAGATGACCACTCGTTGCCATCCCAGCTCTCTGATGGCCTCGGCGATTGTCTGTAGTCGCTGACACAGTTCGGTAGAGTGAAGCATCTCAGCTGAAGTCTTCATCAGCGAAGTCAACTGGCTTGAACGTTTCTCGATCTCTTCACGTTTCTCCAGGTTGCTGATCGCGGTTGCGGCGTGAGAAGCCAGAATTTGAAGCAATGTAGCGTCTTTCTCGTCGAACGCTCCGAGGTGTCTGCTTTCGACATTTAAGACGCCGATAATTCTGCTTTCCGTTTCAACAGGGACAGCTAGCTCCGACCTGATAGAAGGAGAGCCCTGCACATATTCTTCAGCCCTCGTCACGTCGTAGACAATTACGGGCTTGCGCTTATTTGCTGCCATTACAGTTATGCCTTTCTTGCTTCCATCCAAGGGCAGTTCAAAATCAAGTGTTTCCACGTAACCGCGTTGACATGCAACGCTGAGATATCCTTTGCGGCAAATCAAAAAGGAAGCAAGCTCAAAACCCAGTATTTGCTCCATCGCATCCAAAGTCAGTTCGTAGACCCGCTGCGGGCTATCAGCGGAGTTCAGTTTTCCCCCGTAAGAATTAAGTGTGGAAAGCCTTTCCTCAAGAGTCTTGCCTTGAGAACCGACAGATTCAACTAGCACTTCACTTTTGTTCTCTGACACCTGCTCAACTCCTTTCTGCCGCCCGCTTTCTCGTCACAGTAGCTTTGCTTCGCAGCTTCAACGTACTCAATGAAGGTTAGGTTAGAGCTGCGGATTTTGACGTTGTAGCCGATTTTCTCGTGAAGTCGTTTCATGATCAGAATTTCAAGGTAGTTCGCGCCTTGTCCGAAGATTTTCTCCATCGCGCTCACAAAAGCTTCGGTTTTTTTCGGAATTTCATGTCTCTTGATGTTGAACCCCTTTTCAAGATGAAAATAGAGTGCTTGTTTCGAGGACTCGCCCAAGGAAGTAAGCTGTTCATCAACGGCGTCTAGCAGAATCTTTTCGAAGTCACGTCTGTACACTAGGATTTCCTCGGGATCTGCGCACCACGAATCTAGACACAGATTAGTATGAATGAATAAATCCATTATGAACTGATGATCATGATTTCAACTGTTAAAGTAGACCTAGAAAATAGAACCGCAATTGCCTGTGCAGAAAACCCTTTTCAAAGGAATCAAAGTGAGAAAAAAAGTTGGGAAAGGCTAATATTCCTCTTCCATGCCTTCGCCAGGTCTCCCCGGTCCTTTCTCTTCCTTAGGCTTTGTGGCAGCTATGACGTCGTCTATGCGCAGTATCATGGATGCAGCTTCGCCAGCTGACTTGACAGCTTGTTCCTTCACTCTCAATGGTTCAATTACGCCCTCGCCGTGCATGTCCATGATTTTGCCCGTGAAGACATTGACGCCTTTAGCGTTGCCGCGTGCCTTTTCGTGTGCCGATCTCAGTCCGACTAAGATGTCAATGGGCTCCAAGCCTGCGTTTTCAGCCAATGTCTTTGGGACAATTTCTAGAGATTCAGCATATGCTTCAATAGCCAGTTGCTCTCTACCTCCAACCTCTGTTGCGTAACTCCTGAGTTTCCTGGCGACCTCGGATTCAACGGCGCCTCCACCTGGCACAATCTTGTTGTATTCAATGACATCTGAGACTACTGATAAAGCGTCGTTCATAGCTCTCTCAGCTTCGTCTACCATGCGCTCTAGTCCAGCACGGATCAGAATCGCTACCGATCTTGGATGTTTACAGTCTTCAATGAATATCATCTTGTCCTCGCCAACTTTGCGCTCCTCAGCCAGCCCTGCTTTCCCTAGGTCTTGAGCCCTGAGATCGTCTATGTTGCTCGCTATCTTGCCTCCTGTAGCCCGTGAAAGCTTCTCCATATCTGACTGTTTCACTCGGCGTGCCGCTAGTATGCCTTCCTTGGCTAGGAAGTGCTGTGCCATGTCATCGATTCCTTTCTGGCAGAACACGACATCAGCGCTTGATTTCTTGATTTTGTCAACCATCTCCTTCAACATGCGTGTCTCCTGATCCAAGAATGCCTTCATCTGGGTTGGGTCGCGTATCCTGATCTCAGCGCTGAATTCTGTCTTCTCCACTTCAAGAGCCACATCGAGAAGGGCGACTTTGGCGTTTTCGACTCGTTTGGGCATGCCTGGATGAACGACTTCCTTGTCAACAATGATGCCTTTGACCAGTTGTGAGTCGAATAAACTCTTGCCTTCTTTCTTCACGATTTGAATCTGGTCTATGTCAGCGATCATTCGATCTCCGCGCTGTTCGGCGATTTGCTTCACGGCGTCAATGGCTATTTCAGCTAGATGCTCTTTTGCTGCGCCAACGGCCTTGCTTGCCATTGAGGTTAGAGCTACTTTCCTCAGCGTTTCCCTGTCGTTGATATCAACTTTGGTTCCGAGCTTGTCTAGGGTGTCAACTGCCACTTGTGTTGCCTTTCGGTATCCGCTCACGACAACAGTTGGATGGATGTTCTGATCAAGTAGTTCCTCAGCCCTGCGAAGAAGTTCACCTGCGAGAACTACAGCCGTTGTGGTGCCGTCGCCAACCATGTCATCTTGCGTTTTAGCGACTTCAACCATCATTTTAGCTGCTGGATGTTCAACTTCCACTTCGTCCAGAATTGCCGCGCCATCATTTGTGATTGTGATGTCGCCTAGGCTATCGATGAGCATCTTGTCCATACCCCGTGGTCCAAGAGTCGTGCGCAGAACTTCGGAGATTATGCGTGCCGCCATGATATTGTTTCGCTGCGCTTCTTTGCCTCTTCTTCGAGCTGTTCCTTCCTTCAGTATAAGCACAGGTTGTCCACCCTGCGTTGTTAGATAAGCCATTCCTCAAATTCCTCCCAAACACATTTCTCTTTAAACCTCTCTCTATGCATTTTTAACCGTAATATAAACTTAACTCTGCCAGGAGTGTGTGGAAAATTGAGCGACAAATCTGCGTCTTCAGGGTGTGCAAAGCCATGATGTTTCTTGGGTCTATTTACTCATGACTTTTCTGGCTGCGATTTCCACGTCTTCAGATTTGATGGTTTTTCTTCCTGCGTGCATGGCGTAGTCCATAGCTTCTCTTGCTATTTTCACGCCTATTTCATCAAGGACTTTAGCTAGCGCTTTAGCAGCGCTTTCACTTACCCTATCTGCGCCTGCTTTCTTGCATATTCTGTGCATAGGAGCCACAGCCAATTCCGGACCGGCCATTCTAACCATCCCGTAAGCCTCTTTTTCTCTTTCAGCCACTATTTAAGACTTTTGAATCAAGTGGATCAGCGTTTCTAGACGTTTAACAGGCGGCTCAAAATGTAAGAATCCAGCTGCAAAGGTCGAGCCAGTCAGAAATGCTCAAACGCGAGTACGAATACAAACGCGTGCCTCCCGTCGACTGAAGCAAACAGACCAATGCAGGCGGCCCCATCAGCATTTTGCCGCTTACTTAAAGTTCCAACCGAGTTTCATTCAGGTTATATAGGCTTTATTAGTTGGTGATTTAGTTCTGTTTGAAAGGTTGCGATGTTGCCTTGAGGTTTGTTGATGCTCACGTTCATCTTTCGGATTCCGCGTATGGTGGAAAGACCAGCGAAATGGTGAGAATCGCCAAACGGGTTGGAGTTGTCGCCATGATCTCGAATAGCATGAACCTTCAGACGAGCAGACTTAGTCTCAAACTTGCCGATGAACATCCTAGTTTGGTCTATGCGGCTGTAGGCATTCACCCCTGGAACGTCAACCAACTTGCTCCGAAAGAGCTGCAACAAACCCTGAACTTCATCGCAGAAAGGAGTGCCATCAAAGAGAAGGTAGTTGCAATCGGTGAAGTTGGCTTAGATCCACAATACGCTAAGAATAAGGTGCAGAAGGAACAGCAGGAAGAGGTTTTTCGCGAAATGCTTCGGCTAGCTGAACAGCTAAGACTTCCAGTTATTGTTCACTCGAGGTGGAGCTCACAAAGGATCTTGGATATATTGCCTTCTTATAGATTGAAGGGTGTCTTGTGGCACTGGTTCAGCAGCCCCGTTGAGCTCTTACCCAAAATTGCTGAGCGTGGAGACTATGTTTCTGAAGGCCCACCAGCCGTGTTCTCAGATAGAATTCGAGAAGTTGTTCAAGCTGTCTCATTGGAACGCCTTCTCACCGAGACTGATGGGCCTGTGCAGTATTATGGATTCTTCAAGGATAAGCCAACCACGCCAGCCTTCGTTCCAGAAGTAGTGAAGGCAATGTCACAGATCAAGGGTGTTGATGAAAGCCAAGTGGCAGAGCAGATCTTGCTCAATTTCCAGAAAATCTTCGATGTAAGGCTTTGACATACGACCTATGGGTATTGAGTCGTCATGCCTCACTACACAAGCCCACTGAAGCTAAACACTTATGACTAAGTAAGCCATAGATGGTGCGGAATACACAGCAAGTTCGCCAGTAAGACGAGGTTGAACAAAGATTTGGGCAAAGTTCGTCCGGAAAAAGTCAAGAAGATCGCGAGGGAACTCGTAAAGCGCTACCCTAGCCAGTTCACAACAGACTTCGAGAACAACAAGAAGCTGCTTGAATCTCTCGTGACTATCTACTCAACTAAGCTCAGAAACCTCATAGCTGGCTACATAACTAGGCTTGTGGCAATCTCAAAAGCAGCTGAGACCGCCGAATCAACGGAAGAAACTGAGGAAGGTACAGAGGAACCTGAAGAAACCGAGTGATCTGTGAGCATGTTCTAGCTGCCTCTGTCTTCAGCGCCGGGGGATTGTTTCCCAACTTTGTCACAGGCAACTCAAACAGATGTATCTTTCATGATGCATGCTTCAGCAGGTTTGACAAGTGCAGTAATATTGTTTATAATACTCGCATTACTACTTGTGGTTCACAGACACAAGCTAAAGTGGCTCAGAAAAGACGAGGCAACGTGAAAATGCCATTCATCAACAACTATCAAAAAGGTTGGGCGTTGCGATATATTCGCGAAGCCAAGGCTGAGTTATCTGCGGCTCAGAAGACGCCTTACATGGCGCCGGGACTGATACTTGAAGCTTTGCGCAAGGCTCAGGCAGCGATCTACTACAGCTTAGGCGATCCGCCTTCAATCGAAGCTATTGTGAGAGATGCGGTCTTCAAGAGGCAACTCGTAAAAGACCATGTCTTGCACACCTTGGTTGAGATTGAGAGAACAGTGCAGGAAGTGGCTCAGATACCTGAGTCGGATGTGGAAAAAGCGATGAAGCGGGCGGATGACATAGTCAAAGTCGCTACTGATATAGTGCAGCTGTTCACCGGCGAAAAGCTAGACTAGGACTTTGATCACAGTGGATAGTTGAAATTTAGTCGCGTGATTTTTTGAGGAATAGACCTTGACATTGAACGTCAGAGTGAGACTCTTAGGTGTGTTTCGAGGGTTGGCTGGCAAAGATCAGCTACTGTTGACACTTGAACGTGCCACCGTTAGAGAGGCTATTCAAGCGTTAATTGAAAGGCTTCCAACTGAGATTGGAGCCATGCTAATCGACCCTGAATTGAATGATCCACAACCGAACGCCCTTGTTCTCTTGAATGGGCGAGAAATTAACGTTCTCAATGGCCTAGAAACTGTGGTAAGCGACGGAGACGAGGTTACGCTTATTCCTGTTGCACATGGGGGCTAACGTTCGATCTGGGGTCCTCGTTCTATCGGAATACCTGCCGGTTCTGCCTTATTGTCTGATTGAGCAGGTGTCGGGTTGATGTTGATGGGTCTTGGCGCTTTCAGTTCTGGCAGAGTGTTTAGATCGTAGGTTTTCTTGGTTTGCCCACATGTTTGGCACTCGTAGACCAACGTCAAAGCCGATATGGGATTGTTCGAAAAATCAACTAACAAATGCCGTGTTGGCTTCTGACAGCTCGTGCATAGCAGTTGAACAGTTGGATCATAAGGTGGATGAACCATTGTTGATCAGCAGATACGCTAGCGTGCAAATGTTGATTAAAGAATTATGAACTAAAAGTATTGATTTCGGCTCGCAGTTTGCAATGATGCGCTATTGAGACCGACTACAAAGTTGAGAATTATGAAGAAAAAGCGGAGTGGAGATAAAGAGGTCATTTTGGCCTCGTTATCTGTACGTCTTTTATCAGCATGTACGGCGACAGTGACGGTGGATCTGCCTCGCCCCACCAGTGGACGTGTTGGCGTTCTTTAGATATGCTTGCCACATTGGTTATCATTTTGAGTGCGTTGTCGCTTATGCGAATATCTTTCCATGATTGTGTGATTTCGCCGTTTTCGATGAGGAACATGCCGTCTCTTGGAATGGTTGAGAAGTCTCCAGCAGCATAGTTTTGGAACCGAGTATACCATGTGTTTGTGAGGTATAAGCCGCGTTTCGTCTCTTCAAGCATTTCGTTCTTGCTTATGTTTCCTGCGTCCAGTTCAAGGTTCCAAGGTCCCGGGTAAACAATTCCAGCGTTGCCTGTAGTTTCTGTTTTGAAGATTCTGGCGGTTGAAGTATTGTGCAAGTAAGTTTTGAGGACACCTTTCTCAATCAGCACATTTTCTCTGACTGGCACGCCTTCGTCATCGAAAACACGGTTAGCCATCGAGTACGGAGCTGGCACATCGCGCATTGTAACGATCTCAGATGCTACTTTCTGGCCAAGTTTGTTCACGAAAACCGACAATTGGATCATTACTTGAAAAGCGGAAGTCATGCCTCCCCACATGCTCAAGAATGAGCCTGTGAACAGCGGGTCAAAAATGATGTCATAGCGTCCCTCGACACCGGCTTTTGGGTTCTTAGCCATTCTAGCGAGTTCACCAGCCTTCTGCCCTGCTCTCGAAGGATCGAAGTCCTTGATTGTGGAACTGCATTCAACGCCGTGTCCAGATGATTCTCTTTGTGAAAAGGCTCTGATAGATAGTTCAACGGCTGATCGGCAATCTTCACCGGTCGGGCCTTCGGAGGACGCGAGGTAGACATCTTCCAGCTTTGTGAACATTATTCCTCCAGCATTCAGGTCAGGCCCAGCTTCTTTGCGCGCTGCCTCAATCGCTTCGAGAACAAACTCCGCTTGATTTAGGTTTCCAACTGATTTGTCGGCTTTACTTTTGTTGTAGTGGAACCTGCCCTTTGCGATGCCGCCGTACATTGGGTTTTCTTTTGAAGCTTTAGCAAGTTGGTAAAGGTGTCTTATTGTTTCATCAACGTTTTGGAAATCATGAATCTGCGTTACAACGAAACGCTTCTGCCAAGACAAAGCCACGTCGGTTACGTAATCATTCCATGCCACCGTTATGTCGACTTCATTGTTGCTGAACCTTGTTTGACGATAACGACCGAACGTTGTCTTGGCTATCACTTCGTCTGCGCCAAGCCTCTTGCCCTTCTTGACAATAGCTTCAGTCTTCGCCAATGTTTCACTCATTTCACAAACACTCCTCTCAGCCTAATGAGGGGCCCACCCATATCCGTGGGTACACCCTGCATTGGGTCACTTTTGCCACAAGTCCCTGCCGCGTACTCAATCTTCTTGGAAACAGCGTCCACAGCACTCCAAAAGACCTTTGTAGTTGTCTCAATGATGGGTCTGGCTATTGGATGCTTAAATTCGCCGTTTTCTATCCAATAGGCCTCGCGTCCTACGTAGCGTTGGTTGAACCGTTTGTCGTCGATGTTCCACTCGGTGAACGATTTCATGTATAGACCTTGTTTCACGTTTTCGAATATTTCTTCCTCGGTGAAGTCGCCGGGTTCTACAAACGTGTTTGCCATTCTCACAATGGCTTCGCGGTCGTAGTTTATGGCTCTTGAGGAACCGTTGCTTCTCGTTTCCAACTTGGCCGCAGTCTCCCGGTTGTGCAGAAAATCATTGATTACGCCTTTCTTGTACAGATACCTGCGTCTTGCCTTGATGCCCTCATCATCATATTCATAGTAGCCGTAACTGCTCTTGACTGTGGGGTCGTCTACAACCGTGACGACTTCACTGCCAATTCTTGTTCCCAACCAGAACGGTCCGCCTGGATAGATAAACGATCGCCCTGCTTGACTCATCTCTCTTCCAAGAATCCGGTCAGCTTCCATAGGGTGTCCGCACGACTCATGTGCCGCAATGCCTGTGACCTCGGATCCGCAAACTAAATCCATCTTGTCCGGTTTGACCGCCTTGGCTTCCTTGATTACTCGTTGTAGCACTTTTGCTTCGCTCAACATCTGCTCTTTCATGTTCCAGTGGTCGAGTGCTTCCCAGCCGCCAGCGTAGCCGAACTGTTTGTAGGTCTGTTCAGGTCTGCCATTCTCGACCACAGTTATGTAGGCGTAGGCGTTGATTCGGGGCACATAGGATGTGATTGCTGATCCTTCGGAGTTGACAAAGTACTTTTCGGATTGATTTGAAACCATTTGGAGCATTCTTGACGGAACGTTTATTCCATGAGAGGTCAGGTCTTTGTCAATTTCAGTCATTGTTTCGATTCGAGTCTCAGATGGCATGTCTGCTATCTTCTTTTTCTCATCGGCTCTCCAGCTGGTTTTGATGCTTTTTTCTTCAGCAAATGTGATCTTTTCCTTGCGCCTGGCCAGTTTGGCAAACTTATGCGCCATGTCAACGATCGCTTTGGCCTCGTCCTTTGTCCATTTGTTGGTTGAAGCGAAGCCTATGCCGCCGTCTGCAAGAACTCTGATGCAGAAACCGCTGTCGATAGATGTAAAGTACGCGTCCAACGCACCGTTTTTCATCACTAAGCCTTCCTGCTTCTCAACGTGTGCTCTGGACTCAGCGTAGTCAACTTTCTTGCTCTGTGCATAATTCAGTGCGAAATCAGCTATGTCCTTGTCCATTTTGGTTCTCTCCTTGTGAATTACTGCATACGATTTTGTAGAGGTAGAAAAGCCTTTCTCAAACCCAAGCGGCACGAGTCTTGTTTGACGTCAATGGAAGCGATTGTGAATATGCCAGATTGCCCTAAACAGCTTGTCTCTGACGAGCGCTGTTTTATTCGAGTCCTTGCCTCTGCTCCTACAAGCACGCTTTTCCGCCTCTGACACTAATATGAAGACCAGGTTCTCAAGGTGCGCGTTCCGTCTGCGAATGGTATTCCAAAGTGTCACTAGGAGAGTAGATTCACGTTCCCTATTCTGACGTGGTTTAGGTGTTTCCGTGCGGCTTCGTAGCATTGGTTGGCTTGCTTGCGACTTGTAGTTGGCAAGTCATCCATGACATACTGAGGACAAAAGGCTAACAGAGTGTACGGGATCTCTGGGTTGATCCGAGCGATGAATGCAGATAAGCGACTTACCTCTTCAGCCTCCACGTATCCAGGCACCAGCAACGTGCTGGCAGTCAGAATAGGCAGCTCTGGCCTCTTGTCGAAGAAGCGTTCACCTATGAGCTTGAATGTTCTAAGCGTCGGCTTATTTGATACGCCGCACAAAGCCAGATTGACATCCTCACTCCACGCTTTGAGATCGAACTTCAGGTTTCCCCCATTCTTAAGCGAAAGCTCTGCGGCGCTCAATGCGAACTCTTGTTTCTCGTAGCCGTTAGTCTCCCAACAAATGCGCAAGATGCGGTTGTCACGCTCAGCTTCTTGCATAGCTAATTGGCTGGTCTTCAAAGCGTGAGGCATCTGAGGAGACGGGTCTCCGCCGAAAAAGCATATACACGAAACGCGGCTGTTTGCCTTTTCAGCCAAGTCTTGCGCGCTCATTGTTGGTCTAGAACTGCTAACGATGTGACGATGATGCCAGTTTTGGCAAAACAGGCAGTCATAGCTGCAAGCGCCATAGAAAACAGCTAGGTTAGAGTAGCCGATCTCCGGCCCCTTCTCATTAGCATATCTTGGGTATCCTGCACCTGTGCAACCGGGACAAAACCACCAAGCGACGCAGTTGGTTGGCAAAGGATCGTAATACCATTCAAGNACGCCTTTGTCTGGTGTGCCGCCTATGCGCACAAGTTTGCCATCAACATTGGAGACAAGNGCACAGAAGCCTTTGCCGCCGACGTCTATTCTGCAGTTATTGGCGCATATGCCGCAGAGCAAGCCATTTGGGTCTTGAGGTGGCTTGGGCGGAAGTCCAAACACTCTCCGANTCCTTTCATGAACTTTGTCGGNTATTCTCAGCGCCTCTTTTGGTTTGTCGTGAATGCAGTTGAGGCACACGCCTAATTTGTCAGAGATAAGAGGGTGATGAGTGCCGCAGAGTTGGCATTTTCCCAAGNCTTGCCACCGAAATCAAGGAATGTCTTCAGTTCTGTTTTAACTTGTTGTTTAAGGCAGTTTTCTGAAAGGGTTGCCAGTGTTGATTCTTCTCCCAAGGATGTATGCGACTGGAATCATGATCAAACTAATCGGGAGAATGAGGTTTGAGGCTTGCAGGTTGATGAATGAATTCGGAATGTCAATAAACGGAAAGCCCAAGTTGACATCAGTGTGCATTGTGATGTCCCAGCCCAAATGCAAAAACGCCCCCAACACAGCCGACAAGTAGGTCTGGACAAGGGAGTATCTCATCCACTCGACGTTTGGCAACACCTTAGTCAGGACTCCACGCCCAGCTACCTCAACTAGCTTGGTCAACAATACCATAACGGGAGCGACCANCACGATTATGCTGAAGGGATTATGTGTAATCATGTGGAAACCCTGCCGAGCAAAACCGCCCAGCAACAAGGGAACCTGTGGAAAATCAAAATTCAAGAACACGTACAAAACAGGCTCCAAATCAATCAGCAGAGTCCCGAAGAGAAATGCCACACCGCTCAGACGACGATAAAACAAAAAAGTAGACATCAATCGCGGGAAACACGTGAAAGGGCGTCAAGGGCATTGCGGTTTCTCACCGCGTCACAAAGCACGCAGCTTGCGCGTCATTATGGCTGCATCTTCGCCATCGGCGTAGTAGCTGCGCGCGGTTCGTGAGGTTTCAAAATCAAGCTTTTTGTACAGGTTTATTGCTGGTGTGTTGCTGACCCGCACTTCCAAGTAGCATTCTTTGGCTTTGTACTGGCGCATGCGTAGCATGGCTTCACGTATCAAGGCTTCGCCTAAGCCTTTTCGTTGGTATTCAGGCAAAACTGCTACTGAAATGACGTGTCCGCGTTTGGCGATGCCGAACAGTCCGAAGTCTGGTAGCCCTGATTCGATTCGACACATAATGTATCCTGCTATCTCGCCAGCAATCTCGGCAACGATAAAGGTCTCAGGGTACCGCTCGTACAAATCCATGAAGAAGTAGGTTGAGTAGTTTTCTGGCAAGCACACTTGATTGATGTGCATGACCTTTTCTAGATCATCAGGCTGGAAGCGTCTGAGCGCAAACGTTGTCTGAACCATGCGTGCGCCAACTTCTCCCTTTGAGTAACGCCATCGCTGAGTTAAGCGTTTTGCATTGATTATTCAGATGATTGCATAACGGGCAGCGTTATGTTACCGTGAGGAATGACCCTTACTCTGGCGTCTTTGCCCACGATGTCAAAAGCGTCTCTCAAAGCGTCGTTCAAAGCCCTCGCAGTCCGAAGCCTGAAAGTTCCAACGGCATAGTAATCAGGCAAAGTCGAAACCAGAATTATCTGGACGCGTTGCAAGGCTCTAGTCAAATAATATGCTTTGTGTGCGCCTAGCCGAAAGCGACGTTTGATTTCACCTTCCATATCCTTCAGATCTTTGAATCGGGTCATCCAGTCGTAGAAGACTTCGTTGCCGTGACCGTCTGGACATTCAGCTACCCAAACGATGACTCCGCCTCGCTTAACTGCGTCCAAAGCGTTTTCCACTCCTTTCTGAGCTTGGTAAAGATCTATATCGTGTGGACTCCCGCCTGAGCTCACTATAACAATGTCTGTTCTTCGCTCGATAGGAACTTTGTACATTTCATCGACGAGCTTGATGCCTTCGAAGAACGCTTGCTCCAAGTCTCCGGCAAATGCTTTTACAATTTCATTTCTGCTATTTGTTACTGCATTGACAATGAAGTCTACCTTAGCTAGTCTAGCGGCTTCAACCATATCTTCATGTACCGGGTTATCTTCCAGTACGCCGGTTTTGGCTTTGGGATGGAGGAGCATGGCGTGATTGTGTTGGATGGTTTCCTCGCTCGAAATAGCAGGTAGCACGCTTTTTCTTCCGCCGCCGTAACCAGCAAAGTAGTGCAGTTCGATGCTGCTTGTCAAGATGCGAAAGTCAGCCTCTGCGAAAACCTTGTTTGCGTAAACCTTGTTCATGTGTGTCTTAGTTCTGCCGAGGTAAACATGGTCTTTGGCTTTACAATCGTGACTTGTCGTTCTGATTCTTTGGAGAAGATCCTCGCCTAGGATGTCTTTTTGCTCTTCAGGTTTCGGTTGACGGTGAGTTCCGCATCCAAAAATGGCTGTTATATCAGAGTCTGGGATGCCTATCTTGTTCAATTCCTCGATGAGAGGAGGCATAATCAGGCGGCTGGGTGTTGAACGAGTGTGATCATTGACTACTATAGCTATTTTGTTGTCAGGCTTGACCGACTCGGCTAATCGTGCAGTTCCAATGGGTTTGTTTAAGGCCCTTTTGACCTCAGCATCTGGGTCTCTTACTCCTTGCCTTTCCTTGGGTTCAATGTTTCCCAAATAGTTACGAGTCGGGATGCGAGCACAGATTTCGGTTTTGCCGTAAGGTACCCACACATCAACCAAAGCCGTTTCCTTCTGCTCACTATGTAAATGCATTATGAACTGATGGAATTCATTTAAACATAGCGGAATAGCAGGTCACATCAGCAATAGTCAAGAATCAACCAAAAACAACTATAGGATAAGTCTCACTCGCCACCGCTTCAGCGTCCAGTAATCCGTCTGATGATGATTGTGGCTTTTGTTCAGTGTCGCATTCACAGCTATACTGGACGTATGAAGATGCTCATAAGAATCAATGCTAACGCAAAAGCCTTGGGCTCCCCTTCAATCTCTCCAGAATAACATTTGGCGTGATTATTCAGTAGTTTTTCGACTATGATGTTCTAAGGCATTATCTTATTAGCAAGTCAGAACAACGTTGAAAAAACATGAAATGCTAGGTGACCTTGTACACCGTGTCATTTTCCCGCGCATGGTCCTTGACTTTCAGCCCTATACTCTGACCAGTCTTCGCCATCTTGACGTTCTCGTGTTCTATCTGCATGGATTCAACTGTCTGCTCGAAATCTGTTGTGGGTCCCACGATGCGTATCATATCTCCTACAGAGAGCGGCGCCTTCAATTCGACAACAGCTACGCTGATTTTAGTGAAGAAATGTGTGATCTTGCCGATTTCTTGAGGTTGCTTTTCCATGCTTGAATCTCACCTTTTCCAGTAGTAAGAATCAATGGCAACGCATATAACGCTTATCAAAGGCTTGCATTTAAGGGAACTGTCAAATATGACCCTAACATTGCAGGATGCACAACATGTTTCGTGGAAAATCTTTAGAAAAATTAACGATAAACTGGACCTTGAGAGGGTAAAAGGTTGGAACCCCTGTATCACTGTTGCTGACTTGCTAAAGGAGGCGGGAGAAGTTGCAGCTATTGTCAAGGGTTTGGAAGGGTTCAAGCAGCCCGAAAACACCAAGACCAAGGAGATGTTAGCCAAAGAATTGAACAATGTGCTCTACAGCGTTTTCGTTTTGGCTGAGCATTACGGCGTCAGTCTTGAGGAGACTTTTCTGGAGCAGGTGAACGATTACCTGCTCAGGTTTCTGACGTGAAATTTTGCTCATTTGACCCTTTGTTTTCGAAATCTGGATTCTGCTTTCATAAAGTAGAAAATTACTCCGAAGCCTAAGAGTGTTAGAATTGTGGAAGTAGAAACTTGGGGGAAAAAGGCCATTGAGAGTTGACCTGAATCGACGTGAGCTTCATTTGTTGAAACTGTGGTGGTTGAGTTGTGAAGACATGATGATTCCTGAGGGCACTTGTCAGGTGTGTGAGTTTAAGGACGAGTGCTTCGTCATAAGGACAAAGCTCTACGGCAAGAATGGCGGTTTAGAGAGTAGCCAATCAAATGTAAATGCATATGAACCCGAAGCCGAAGATCAGATGCTGCTTCAACCGGCGTAGAGAAATCCTTAAGCCATTTTTCGCTTTCTCTTTTCAATGTCCATTTGTTACAAAAAGCATTTCTGATAAGCGCGCTCTAGACGTTACTCTTTTCTGAGCACTCTGGAATTTTTCGTCAACATTGAAGCGATCTCACGCGCTTCATCAACTACTGGAATGGATTCCTTCAATTTCTCGAAATACTTGAATGCCCGCAGTGTCTTGAACACCGCAAATCCCCTGTCGTTAAGAGCGTATGCGGTTCGGCTACCGGCCATTCTACGTTCTTCGACGATACCGTTTGAAACTAGGAAACGCATGTAGTTTTTGAGTTCGCGCGTTTCAACGTGGGCTTTGGATGCTATTTTGTCGATTTTCTGAGGTCGTTCGACAAGCGCCTCAAGGATGTTCAGGTATTTGTCAAGTTTCGACGCTGGCATACGACATTCACCGTTTTCATGTTCGAACCTGTCTGAATAAATCATTTCAGAATTCAGAATATGAACCATTGACACGTATCTGAAAAGCTTTGCAGAGAGAAAGATTGACGAGCACAACTTGGCATACAAGAGGACTGAATGGTCGGTTTATAAGATGCTCATCGAGGGAGATCAAACCTCTGAGAAATTTCCAATGTTGTTGGCGTATTTGAGGAACTTTCCACCTTCTATCTGTTTTCCAATTCCATAGCTGTGGATTTATCCAAAGAAGTTGATGTTAACGGTGAATGCCTCCACTTGTCTAATGGCGCGTATCTTCATAGTCTAACTGTAGTCTTGTAGAACAACGAAACAATTTGTTTATTACGTATTAATACTCAATATTAGCTCAGGTTACAGTCATGAAAATCGAGAATGCAGTCGTAGAGGTAGCAGTGGATGCGCAACAGCAAAAGAAAGAATCAGAAAATCCTCCCAGAAGATCAGGTATGAAGGCAGTCTTGATCAAGAAAGGCGAGTATGCGCTCTCCAACAGTTTTGTTCTACCATCTTTCGACTTGTGCTTAGTTGGTGAACAAGACACGGTTCTAGTTCCGGGTCCTAACGTGCTCCCAATTCTAGGAGTCGGAAACAAAGACATCAAATGTTCCAAATGTGGCTACATCCTAGCCATGAAAATAAAAAGACCGCAAGTGCAAAACCTTGCTATTAAATGTCCTTCGTGCAGCAACGTGAACCGACTCTAGACGGCTGCGTGCGCCATGCCTCATGGGACCAAAGAAGACAAAGACGACATATTCATAGAAGACCTCAACACCGCCTTACTTCTGCTATTTGGAATTCTGGCACTAGTTGCCTCAGTGACTCTGTTTGGATTTTTGGCAATCTCAGTTGTTTACACTTGGCAATTCTCAACTACGTCCCCAACTACGCCAGCCCTAGCATTATTGTCGCTGGCAATAGGCTTGGGCGCAGTGCATCAGTTTCGAAAGAGGAGACAACTTAGAAAAAAGAAAAACGATTCGTTCTTCTAGAACCCGCCGAACTTTCTGAACCTCTCAGAGCAGCTTCGAACACCAGAGCAAGAGTACGATATGCCTAAGCTCCGTACTGTAATGTTTGGTTGACCATAGGTATTTTAAGTCAGTTTTCTGAAATGCATTGGATTTAGAGCGAAGGTTAAGGGCAAGATGTTGGGAAAGTCCGGGGTAAAAGTGGTACTAACAGCTTCAGCGACTGAGATGAGTGACTTTTCCAATAATCTATTTGTCGCTTTCGTCAGTGGTTTTGGCAAGGGCCCTGTCCCTTTATGGTTTCTGAGGAAAGCCTTGTACTCCCCGGTTGAAAGGAATAACAATGACGGAAGAGTGAAGTATGCCCCTTATGGACTAAGGAAGGTCGAAGCCCTACTCCTGAAAAACGGTTTTGGCGAGTCAGACGTAGCTGTTGTTCATCCTAAGGACCTCGGCAAGTTTGTCGGGTCGAGCACGAGGGTGGTGGGAATTTCTTCGATGGATCCAACTGGAATGGGCTATGTCAGCAAGACTTATTCCTCAATCGTTGGTGGCGGAGAGTCAATGAACTCCATCGAGTTCAGGAAACTCGTTGGGCATAGAAGTATTAGGACATACAAGCCCAAAATCATTGTTGGAGGCTTCGGTTCTTGGCAGCTCGAAAGAAGTAAGGTTACGGACATATACAGTGTGGACTGTGTCGTTATCGGTGAAGCGGAAAGTGTTGTTGTAGACGTTTTCAGAAAGGCGGTCAATGGAGAGCCTCTCCCACGAGTAGTGCACGGTGAGAACAACACCAATTATGATAAAGTTCCCCTGATCAGGCATCCAGCGATTCACGGATGTGTTGAAGTTTCTAAAGGTTGTGGGAGAAACTGTCAGTTCTGTACGCCTACTATGCAGAAGAAGCTTGATGTTCCTCTTGAGAATATCCTGAAAGAAGTTGAGACAACTATCAAAGAAGGGTGTGACAGCATTACCCTAGTGACTGAGGACCTGTTCTTGTATGGTGCGAAGAACACGCGCTTCATCCCTAACCGAAAAGATGTTGTGAATCTTGTCAAGAGCGTGGCAGCAGTTCAAGGAGTCAAACGCATCCAGCCATCTCACAGCTCCTTGGCGCCTGTTGTTGCCGATCCTGACATGGTCAAGGAAGTCGCAGAAGTTTTGATTGAGCACAACTGGTATTGGTATGGAAAGAAACGGATAGTCACTTCGGAGGTTGGTGTTGAAACCGGCAGTGTGCGTCTCATACGGAAGTATATGTCTGGAAAGATGCTTCCGCTTAAGCCTGAAGCGTGGCCGGAAATTGTTGCGCAGTCTTTTGGCATCATGAATGACAACGACTGGTATCCATTGGCTACTCTGATTATTGGCTTGCCTGATGAACGCGAGGAGGATGCCCTCGAGACTCTGTCGCTGATGGATGACCTGAGAGGCCTCAATGCTTTCTATGTTCCATTATTCTTCGTTCCGTTGGAGAACTGCCTGTTGATGAATAAACGTGGAACTGAAGTCAACAGCCTCACGAAGGCAAGGTGGGAGATTTTCACCCGGTGTTGGGAGCACAATATCAAAGTCTGGGGTGACACCTTCCTGGAACATAGAATCCCAAATCGTTTTCTCTTCAAGTTTGTCAAACGCGTTGCAATTCCTTTTGGTGGTAAGCTGGCAGGGCTGTATTATGGGATTAAGCGCGGCGAGGAAATGCAAAAGGCCATCTGGAGAATGGCAAATGCTTGACCTGCGCTGGATCTTTGTTTTTCTTGACTGTTGCTTTGAACACGACTGAGCTGAGCTCTGAACTCTAAGCATTCCGTCCTCCGTGCTAGCGCGCTTTTCAGAGACCTCCAACGATTTCTGTATCTGTGTGCGCAACTGCTTCTCGTCTAAGATCGTTCTAGGGTTTCTGGGGTGGTGACTAGAGTTGGCAATTTCAAGAGGATATCTACAGCAATTGGCACTAAGAAGAGGATGGCTGGATTGAACTGCTGATATAGTAACCCTCCTATGATGGGAGCTGGGATGCTTACAATGCCTCTGAAAAGCATTAACAGTCCGCCCCATCTTCCTCTTTTGCTTTCATCAACCATCTCCATGCTCATAGTGCTCCAGATTATCCATTCCCAAGGAAAACCCAGAAACGCCCAAGCGAGTATGAGCCAGTAGGCGTTCGGAGCGAATGCTATGAGCAAGTAAGAAGCGTACATGACAGGGCGCATCAAATACAACGTCTTCTTTCTGCCGATCTTGTCAGCCAACCTCCCGATTGGAATTGCGAAAATCATGTTGGCGAGTGTTGCCGCCATGCCCATGTATCCTAGAATCAGGGGGGTCGCTTGCTTTACTTCAACTGCAAAGACCATGGCGAAAGGAAACACTCCGCTCATGGAAAAGGCGCTCAGAGACTCCATAAAAATGAATCGTTTCAATCCGCGTGCGCCTTTGAACAACGTGCTGAAGTCTCTGAGGAAGTTTCTCAGCCCCTTTCCCGCTTCGCCTCCAGCTTTGCTCAATTCGGTCAGTTGCAAGTATATCACAACTGTTAGGGGGACAAGTCCGACCAATTGCACTAGAAACAGAGGTCGTATTCCTTCGACATTGATTCCGCCGAAGGCTATAACCAAGTAAGCTGCTGCAATTGGCGCCAATGTTCCTCCAATGGTGGACAGAACTGTTGAAACTCCGAATCCACTTGCTCTGTCCTCATTTCTTAGGGAGCTGGCTATGTACACGCTCTCGATGGTGACGGCGAGAGATCGAAAACCTGTCATCTGAAGAAGAGCCAAGGCAGGTATTAGCATGATCCAGTTAGAAGGAAGAGCAAACGCTATCGGTACCAGAACCTCCAGAATCATAACGAAGAGCATCATCTTCTTCAGACTGTACCTGTCCGCAAACCTGCCAATAGGTAGCGATATTAGAGTGCTGATTGCGCTTCCTACGCTGTTCAACGTTCCTAAAGCGATTTTGTCTGCACCCAGTGCCACTGCATAAAGCGAAGTATACTGATTGCTTAGTCTGCCTAGGAAGCTGTATCCGAGTTTTCTTTCAAGTAGAACTCGGAAGTTTCTGTTCTGCCTCTTGATGAAGTCTGCAAGCCATCTGAAAGGATTCCTCACTGCACTTTCATCGCCCCTTCCTAGCCTTGGTGGCACTCGCTAGTTTCATATGCCTGATCGTAACGCAGTTATTCCTATGGCTGAGGCTCTTGAATTTCTGTTTCTGGGTGCAGTTCTCGGATTGGTTCAAGGATTGTCACCTGGGCCACTTGTCACTTTGGTTATCTCTGAGACCTTGAAGTTTGGTAAGGGAGAGGGATTTAAGGTTGCAGTTTCTCCGTTGATTACTGATTCAGCTGTCATTGTGTTGGCGCTTGTTGTGTTGTCAAACTTGGCGAAATATACTGTGATAATCGGCGTGGTTTCCATTCTTGGTTCGTGTTACCTGATTTTCTTAGGTGTAGAGAATC
>JGI24422J19971_10000391_pt1 | contig 24226 bp, 23 predicted proteins | sample DeeMarSWOR152_54_FD_19971 | JGI IMG/M metagenome (IMG submission 19971) | reverse complement strand
CACTGAGGGCGGTATCAGCCACTGTCTTTATTAACTCCCTGATATTCCTCATTGGCGGGCTATTTCCGATCAGTTCTACATCCATAAGAAAACCGCTTTATCCCCAGTAAGGGGAGAAAATCCTTAGCTAGAATGGAGTCGATCCGGTCTTGGAAAGCTTATGAGTAAAGGCGAACACCGATTACAGAGGCCTATTCCTTCTTGAGCTTTATGGGCAAGCCCTTGTCATGTTTCAAAGTGGGAATCTTTCACAACCTTCACCAGACCAGAGGGCCCATCCCCTCATTCAACGCGAATGCATCACATCCAAAGATTGATCCTTTCGTGGTACGCGATCGGTTCAGTCACCCAGAGATTGTGAAGGTTTCAAAAGCTGCCGGCGTAATCCTGGGACTTTGGTACCTCCAGGATAGTAGTTTGGCGTTAAGACGCCTCGTAAGAGGCTGCTTCTTCTGTTCTTACGACTTGCTAACTAAATTAGTAGGGATTACTATTTCTGTCAATAAAAAAGGGCCCTACGTTACCTCAGTTTTGGACCAGGTCTCTGATAAACAGTTGAACCCTTTTAATACTCATAATGCAGGCTTTACAAGGCTGAAAATCGGTTTCAAGCTGCTCGAAGACGAGGCCTACTGAATTGAAGATTCGCAAAATAGTGTATTCTCAAATATCCTATAAACTTGGACTATAGAGACACAATGTATTGTGTGTTTATGAATATTGATGCGAATCAGGAGAACTAACAGTCTCCATATCCTGAAACACCCTTTCCGTTGACACACAAGTGAGCTTATCTTATACTGCGTTCACAAGGAGGGAAGTAACCCATGTCCAAGATGAAAAAAGCGGCTCGACACCAGACCACCTCATAGAAGAAATCGACAAATCAAAAACTACCATTTCGTGCTCATGGCTCAAGCCCATGCATCGTACCTGTGTTCAGAACTCACTAGATAATTCAGAAAAGCCTCAAACCCTTCAGACAGGTACTAAATTTCCAGAATATTCAGGAACAATCAATGGTGGATTCAAAGTACATTGAGTCAAGATCATTTGAAGGACCTCTCTATCTGACCGCCGAAAGAATCCTCCGCGACAGAACTTACGCCGGATTTTGGTGCAGAGACAGGAGTGACCTTTTGGAGGCCAAGGGGGATGAGGGGACTTCCCGTCATTGCAATTACCGTCCTCTGATTGCCAGAGGGCAGTCTTCCTCGAAGGGGTTATCGTCAAGACGGTAAACAAAGAGGATAAGACACCCCGTGTACACAGACTTCTATAACCTGAAAGAAGCGCCTTTTAAGCTGACTCCATCACCCCGGTTCCTATACCTGGGCAAGAGCCACAGAGAGGCCCTTGCCCTTTTAACTTACGGAGTCATGGAGAGAAAGGGGTTTATCCTCTTGACAGGAGATGTCGGTACCGGCAAAACGACAATGATTCAAGCGCTCCTCAGCAATCTTGATAGCAGCGTCCAGTGTATCTCTCTTCCCAATCCCCTTCTATCACCAAGGGATTTTATGGATTATCTGGCCTTTTCAGCCTTTAAAAAGAGGGTCCATTTCAGATCAAGGGCAGCCTTTCTTCTTGAGTTCGAAGGGTTTTTGCGCGAATGCCTCCATCATCAGAGAAATTTCATCCTTATCATCGATGAGGCACAGAGGCTCTCCTTCGCATTGCTTGAGGAGATCAGGCTTCTCTCAAACATGGAGTATGCCAATGAAAAATTGATGAACATCTTCCTGGTTGGCCAGCCCGAGCTTAACGGGAAATTGAGTGAACCAAGGTGCCAGGGCCTTCTCCAGCGTATCAGCAATCGTTATCATATTCCCCCACTGGACTTCGAGGGCACGAGGGGCTATCTGGCTACCCGGCTGAAAATAGCCGGTGCGAAAAGAGAAGATGAGATCTTCTCTAAAGGCGCTGTCGACGCAATCCATCACTATTCTCTGGGATATCCACGGGTGATTAACATCCTAGCAGATAACTCCCTGCTCCTTGGCTATTCAGAAGGGAAAAGAACAATCACCGCTCCCATGGTCACGCAATGTTACGAAGATATGAGCTTGAAGGACGCTTTCCCAAAGAACGGCGGGAGAACACCGGAACCATATGAAGCCAAGAAGGTTGGGAAAATACATGCCGGCCGTCTTTGGAAGTGGGCTGCAGGGCTCTTCCTTATGGTGGCTCTGGTGGCTACGGGCATGAGCCAGAGGGGACGGGATATCTTATGGGAACTCTTAGGGTTCAAACAGGCCCATCATCAGGTCTTCCCTGACACAATCACAAAACAGCAGCTACTAACTGAAAGAAAGGAGAATGGGAACACAGGGGGTCCAGCCCGCGACAAACAAGCCAGCGAGCGTGTCTCTCATAATGAGGCAATAGAAACACAAGAAGCGCAGCCCATTAAAATCCTGGAACCGCATGGATTAAATGAGGAGCTGAGCCCTCTCAACAGGGAAAACAAAGGGACCTTTTCAAGCCTCACTGTTGAGGAGGGGGTGATCTGTCGGGATGTCTACCAGAGGAAACCCCTGGTTGTTGGAAATAGCTTTGACGCCTCGGTGGGCACGCTCTACTGCTTTACCAAGATTGTTGGCGCTCGGAGTCCTATTGAAATAACCCATGTCTGGTATTTCGGCAATACCGAGAGGGCCAGGGTAAGTCTGGTAGTAAGGTCCTCCCCCTGGCGCACCTATAGCTCAAAAGTAATCCAATCTCAAGACATTGGAAACTGGCATGTGGATGTGCTGAGCCCCGAGGGTGAGGTATTGCGGACTCTTCGATTTAAGATCACCTAGCAAAGAAGGGCCTTCACAGCCGCCTTCTATGTCCTCCTGTCAAGCGTTTAACTTCAGTGGCGCCCAAAATACAGGAGCATTTAACGAGGCTTGAAAACCCTTGTAGATCATGTAGGGTCTTCTGCAACCTATTTTTCTCGATCCCCTCCGAAAGGCTTGGCTTATGAAAGACAAATGGTGCCCCTCGACTTTTTGAGAACACAAAAGGCCCTCAGAATTGGCGTATTTGTCATTTGGTTTTTGTAGTTTAGAATTTTTTTGATGCTTTCAGGGCAAAGTTTTGTATAATGGAAACGTATTTTCGATCAAGCAGACAAGGTGATCTGCTTCTTGAATCTCGGAGGTAGGAATGAAATGTCCAAAATGCAGGTATATCAGTTTCGATTACAACCAGGTGTGCCCCATATGTGAAAAAGATCTTATGGCTGTGAGAAGCGTATTGAATCTTCCTGGCTTCAAACCCAACCCGCCTTTTCTTCTTGGCCTTCTTACGGGTGACGTTGATCACGGTGAATTCGACCTCGAGGTTGGTGCGATGAGCGACATTACAGACATCGAGGGAGAGGATCTGGAAATTCATCTAGAAACCGAGATTCCTGAGGAGCCAATAGAACCCCTCGGCGAGCATATTGCTAGGGTCTACCCCCAAGAGAATGATTCCCGCGCTCATCCTGGTCCACAGCAGACTCCATACGATGAAGCTGAAATGGTTACGTCAAAAATCGATAGGAAGAAAAAGGGGCATTTTCGGGGATCTGGAGGATTTTGAGCTGGACAGAGGCCTGGAAGGATCTTAAGACGAGTCGGTGTGAAAAAATCCTAATCTCAATCGGCCTGATAGTTCCTGCGCCTTAGAGCACGCTGAGAATTTTCTAGAATAGGCGCCAGGACGCCACTCAGAGTGTTTAGCAAGAAAAGGTCTTCTTTTCGAAACGCGTACGGTCCCCTCAGCGAGTCCACGTAAATAGCACCACGGATGTCTGACTTACCTATTATTGGAACACACAGGATAGATCTGATTTTCGAGGTCTCCATACTCCCTGAAAAAGAGGCTAGTGGTTCATAGGCTGTGTCCGACATCCTGACGGCTTTGCCGCCCCGCAGGACCTCCTCCACCACATTACGGCTGTAGCGAATAGTCCCGGTGCCTCCATCTTGTCTTGATCTGGCAATCTGCGCTTTCACCTGCCCTTCTTGATCATGAGACAGAAAAATGGCTGCCCTATCAATTCTCGGGAAAGCCTCAAGGAGGTATTCCAGAACCTTTTCGAGAATCTGATTGATATCTAGCGACTGCCTCAAGAGTTCTGACACCTTGTAGATCAATTCCAAGTTCTTGGGTGACCGTGAACGTCGGTCTTTACCTAACCGCTTTTTTCCATTTGAATCGACCAACTTCCTCATATCTAAGGGCTTGACTGCGGGAACCCCACTTAGCCGGATCGTGGTATTCCCTATAGAGATAGTATCTCCCTCGCCTACCTCCAACGCTTCTCCTGGTGCAACCATCTCACCATTGATCAATGTGGCGTTGGTGCTTTTTAAATCCTCGACGAAGAATTTCTTTCCTATTCTAAATATCTTTATGTGCTTTCTGGAAATCGTACTGTCGTTGATTTGAATGTCGTTTGTCGAGGACCTGCCGACAAATACAGTATCCCCTCCAAGGTCAAAGGCTCGTCCTTTCATAAGTCCCTCGGTGACATGGAGCTTAGCCATAGCGCACTCTCCTGTAACATGTATCATACTTCAAAGAACGACAGTGAACAACCAAGCCCGGCGGAAAGGTCATGTTCGCACTCAGGATCCTGAACCCAAACTCAATAATCTCTTGGATCGTACTCATGAGTTGCTTGAGCGTCAGATTATAGCAGTGGTCTCGGCTCTTTTATCCCCCGCAAACATTTCCCTCCTCTATAATCATTACCGGTTGAGAGTTCAACGCGCCTCTGGCCCAGCACGCCGGCATCCAGGCGCCAGCTCTCCACTACGCGTATCTCCCCTCGGGGGAATGACGATAGGCGTACAAATCTCGAGGTTTTTTCCCCACGGGTACCTCTTACACGTACTTAGACCATTGAAAAGAACCGGTAAGGATTAACCAAATGGTAATAAAAACAGATCAAAAAGGCGAACAAAAATTGAAATTAGAAATTGAATCAAAGACAGGCCTTTCCCCACGATATGTTGTGGCATATGGGAGTACGCTCGGATTTAAGGTTACTTGCCAAAATCGAATCTTTGGATCAGCACAATTTCCTTAAAGACCTGGTACTGTAACCCTAACATTACCAAACGTTAGAGTCTGAGGTCAGATCAGTTGTACGATGGTCGCTCCCAGATTGAAGAAAGATAGTGAAATTATGTCTTGTATGGCCATATCAATCTATATCGCCTTTATCCCCGCTCACACCTCTAGCCTGCAGGCCGGTCCTCGACAAAAGACCTGATTAGGTTCTTTCCACTGAAATTGCCCAGGGTGAGATAAGAAATGGGTTGCTCGAACCCGAATAACTCACGTCGTATCCGACCATAACTCAAGCCTCGTCGGTGCAGCTCAAGGACCCGCGCGCCAGTCTGCTCTAGATAATCGATCTTCTGGAGTAGAGCCACACGGGCATCCTTGCGGACACTGCCGCTGCCCGTAAAGAGCAGGCTTACCTCGAGCTCGGCTAGGTTCCGTAGTGAACTGATGATCTGCCAGACGTTGTAGTCGGCCCGTAGGGCCCGATCACGACCTCCGATGTAGGTGTCCCCGGTAAAGAGCCAGCCTCGATCAGGTTCATACAGGCAGATATGATCAGGGCTGTGCCCAGGGGTGTGGATAACCTGAAAACGATACCGCTCAGTCTCGACCACATCCCCTATGGCCGTCCCTTGCGAGGGCTCAGGGTAACCCCACATGATCACCTGGTAGGGTTTGAGTGGCTGTCTCCGATGCGGCTCTGTCAGAACTGGCAGGCCTAGGGGGTGCGCTAAGATCTCGGCGCCAAACCGCTGCTTCAGGGCAGAGTTAGCCCCGATGTGATCCTCGTGACTGTGGGTGTTGACAATTCGCTCGATGGTGCTCTCCTCCAGGGCTGCTACTAATTCACGAACGGTGTGAGCGCAGCCGGTGTCGATCATAAGGCCATCCACCCAGTAGGCTGCAGTGAAGTAAAATCCACGGCCCAAAAGGGTCCTAGCCAGGCGGAATTTGCGAATCTCACCGATGTCTTCAATCAGAACCATACGCTGCACTTACCAGGCATGGGTGGGCAAGCCCCCAGGATAGCAACGAGGACTGTAGATTACGAATAGACTACTTAAAAATCTTGGGTTTCAAATCTTACAGAAGCAGAATGCTTAAATTTCTCGGACTCGAGGCCTGCCCCAAGGTGTTGATAGGTTGCCTTTCTTAAAGGCATTACGAGCAAAAATCCAAAAACTGTTATGTATCGAATTCATCTGTAACGGCCAGCATTATTTTCTCATCCGAGCTTTGCCCTTGAAAGTCGAAACAAGCAGGGCTAAGCCTGCCACGATAAGCACAATGGGCAGCAGGGGAAGTCTCGGTTCGAACAATGCCCATATCCCACCTATTACAAAGACCAAGCCGACAACAACCCAGAACCCCTCCAGTTTCAGATTGAAATACTTCCGGGCTGCCTGCGCCCCAAGGGTAATGACCCCGACGCCCAACAGGCCTATTCCGACGTCGACCTTCATCAGCAGGGCTACGCCGATCCAGATGAAGAACAGGCTCCATCCTACTGCCCCTAGCTTACGGGCCACTTCGTTTCTCTGGTCTGTTTTTAGCCCCTCACCCTTTTTTATGCTCTCTTCTGACATAGTGTACCTCCTCTGTTAAGGAAATAGATGATCAGGAATAGCTCTTGAATCGAGGTCATATCATTGAAAGGGAAATCTTGAATTGATGGAACGACAAAAAGTTTTTCAAGTCAAGAAAAATGGACTCTCAGAATCGCATTAGAATCAACGACTTTCGAAAGGAGGAGGATGAGCTTACAAACTGTATTCACAATAATTTGCTGACACTGAGGCCGGCTTAGACCTGGTTCTGGAAAACGGGTTACCTGGTGCAATAGGACACGGGGTAATTTGTTAGGTTGTTGGAGTAACCAGGAAGACCTCTTTAGGGGTTTTATGCAGGCACTCGCTCACACCCCTTTCTGTCACAATGTAGTTGTCGCATATGAGGGCAGTCGCTTTTTCCGTGAGAGCCGCAGGATGCACTGCGATATTCATCCCTGCCTTGATCCTCATGGTTTCCCCCGGTTGAAATGCGGGCCTCTCAACCAGGTCATACCCCTGGCCGTGGGCGTATAGTCTCGTTTCTTCCGGGTACCCACGATCCCGCAGGAATTCATTGTTGGCATGGAGCAGCTCCATCGGATCTGCGCCCGGTTTGAGTATGCTCAGAGTTAGTTCCTGTGCTTCCTTTACCGCCTCAAATTGTTGAGCCAACTCCTCCGGGATTTTGCCAATACAAGCAATTCTATGTAAGTGTGTATAATACCCGGCAGCATCAACGGCCTCTATGAGAATCCCTACCTGATCACCTTCCTTTAATTTACGGTTCATTGCGTGTATGGGATTATAGGGAAATGGCTGACCGGCTGGAGCTGAGCCGATAAGGATGAATTGTTGCTCACTGCCGAGAATCCGGCACTTCAGCCTCCCCATAGCGGCCACTTCAAATTCCCTCACACCGGGTCTTATGGCCTCTAAGCAGGCCTTCCAGGCTTCATCGTGAAGGTGTGCACTGTCTTTGATCCGCTCAATCTCTTCAGGGCTCTTAACTGCCTTTATCTCGTCGATCTCGTTGGTGATGTCAACAACTGTGGCGCCGGTCAGATGTTCTCGAATATAGCTGGAGAATCCAGCGCTCATCGCTCCCTCATTGACAAAAGAGATGCGGCAGTTTCCGTAGTGCCTTAGCTCCTCTACCACCTTTTCGCCATCATAGTGAGTGGTGAAATTCAGTGAAAGCATAATCGGAGTGCTAATCCGCTTCTTAACCCCCCTCAGGAGCCAGGCAGGAGGACCGGTTCTGGCTGGATCACTAGGACCGTGCGAAATGGTGATCATGTCGTCTGATCGGGCGAAGATCACGGTCACAGGATACCCATGAACCGCTGGCACATCTGTAAACCATTTGACATACCCTCCCAAGTAGTCATTGCTGTTGTGAATCAGCAAAAAATCCACCTGCCTTTCCTTCATCACATCACGGGTCGCATTCCATCTCCTTTCAAGTTCCTCCGATGAAATGGGACGGATGACCTTTTGTTTCAACAAATCTGAATCCATTGTCTACCCCCTGTTTCTTTAGGTCAAAAAGTAGCGATTTCCTGCCAAAACCGGTTAAAGGTGCAGCCCCTCCAATACCATCGTTTTTATTCCCTGTGTAGGGCTACAACCGTCTTTTTGCCGGCGAACTCATTGTATGAGGGCCTCAGCAAAGAACCCCCCCTTTATTTCTCATGAAACCCCGTATTCGTGCAGCGCCTCAGGCTTAATCGCTGTGCTGGCACCGGTAGCATCTGAAAGGATGATGTCTCCATCGTGGAACTGAACTGGCTCCTTGAAGATTTCGAGAATCCACGGGATCCATTCGACCATCAAGCAGTGAGGGACAGCCGAGGCCAGGTGCTGATCGATTTGCATCATCGTCCACCCAGCGGGCACCACCCGTTTGCCAGCCGTCCTGGCCAAGGCAGCGACCTCCAGCCACCGCGAAATGCCGCCTAACTTCATCTCGGAAGGCTGAACAATATCCATCGCCCCAGCATCGAGCATGTCTCGGAACATCAGGGGATCATAGATGTTCTCCCCGTGCAGCAGAGGCGTATCAATGGCTGCTGCCAGTGCCGCATGTCCTCGCACGTCGAACGGATAGAGGGGCTCCTCAAGCCAGGCAATGTCAAGATCCACCAAGGCAGGGGCACGCTTCAAAGCCGTCTGCAGATCCCACCGATTGTTGACATCGGTGGCGACTTGCACCTCCGGGCCGACAGCTTGACGCACCGCTTCCAACCGGCGCAGATCTTCACGGAAGTCCTCAGAGCCGATCTTCACCTTGACAGCGCGAAACCCGTGGGCAACCGACCATTTGACGTTGTCGACTAGTTCATCCAAGGAGTAGCCCAGCCACCCACAATTGGTGTTGTAGCAAGGTATGCGACGCCGATAACTGCCGCCAAACAACATCCAGAGTGGCAAATCGGCTGCCTTTGCCATGAGATCCCATGCTGCCACCTCGGGAGCGCTCACCCCCTGCATGGCCGGGCCATTAAGCCCAATGTGATGACGCAGCAGATAGAGCTCGTTCCACCACTCCTTGTGCATTCTCGCATCCTGACCGATAAGTTCCGGCAGGAGGGCCTCGTCAACAAACACCTTTAGTGCCGACATCGCTGCTCCAAAGCCACACTGATACCCCCAGCCTTCCAGCCCTGAGTCAGTGACGAGTCTCACTGCGAGCACGTCCCAGACCTTGAGCGCGCTTTGTGAATCCACCTTGAGGGCGCGCACTGGCACTCGCAAAAGGAAACTCTGGGCTTCAGTAACCCGTAGCGGCCCAGCGCTACTGGAGGCACGAGTAGTGTTTTTTCCCTTTATGGTGTCCAAGTTCCTCACTAAGCTCTTCCGTTTGGCTTGATATGAATTAACCAGCGGCTACTTCTGTAGTAGAAGATCAAGGTCCTTATCCATTAGTGCCCATATTTTCTCTGGCTTTTTCCCTTTATACTTTCTCAATAGTGATCTGTACAGTTCCAGATCAGGTGCCCCATTTCGTTGCAATCCAATAACAATCAGCGGGGCAAGTAGTGCTGCTATGAGATGTATCGTATCATGATGAGAGCACTTCCTTTTCCTCATTGAATCATAAAATTGATAGACCTCAGTGGGCTGTCTGGCCTCCAATTGATTCTCCACCACCACGTGGAGTGTAATATGAAGGAAAGGATTCTCCTCAGTATCAGGGTCGTATTGATAGTTATATGTGAGGTCAGCCATCTCAAATTGGTTAAAATACTCTTCTTCATGTTCCAGCATGACTTCAGCATATCTCCTTTCCTCCCCAGTCAAGATATCCAGATTCCCATCTTTCGCTAGTTCCCAAATGCTATGAATTCGTTCACGGTTCAGCTTTCTCAATGTCTTAGTGGTTTCATCTTCCATCTAGCAGCCGCCCCTTAGCATTTATCCTACCCCTCAACTTGCCAGAGCACCTGAAGGTAACCACCCTCCTTGCATCCAGCATCAAAACTTCACCAGTTTGAGGGTTCCTTCCCCTCCGTCAGCCCTTCTCTTTCACACCTAATTTCCCAAAGCCACTGCTCAGGACATCCTCGCCACTCTCCAGGGTCTTTTTGACGATCTCTAACAGGGATTCGATCACCTTGGTGGATCTGGCCTTGGAGAGGCCGAGCTGCTTGTACAAGGAGTCGATAAGGTCCGCCTTGGTCGAAGTCATCGCGGGGTTACCTATTTTTTCCTGAAAGAGTTAGCCCTAAGTTCCTGGTTTGTCAATGGAATACTGTGGGCGTAGCATGGGACATTTCAATCCTTCAACCACGTAGCGGCATCTGGGGAGGTGTGTATGATCCAATCTCAACAATTACAGATTCCATACTTCAACATCAAATCCTCTCCAAGAAGAAACACTCAAGATGCCTATTTGCGGTTGAACTATTTCCCATGGAGAATATCCATCAAGCGCATGGAATAGATCGATCTATTTCTCAGGGTAATCAGGCTGCAATTTCCTCTATCCCTCCTAGGCTTCCATTCATCTGCTGATAAAAACCGCGAGGGCCTTTTGTTATTGACTTTCATTTCTTTTACCTCTAGAAGGGCTTAGAGGTGGGGTGCACAGTGAAGATCAAGGGGGGCATTATCATATGTCAGAGAAACCCAGAGGGATAGAACACCAGGAAAAGCGGTTTGGAATTATTGCAATAGAGAAGGGATATATCACAGCAGAGCAACTCATCAATGCGCTAAAAGTCCAGGTCCAAGAGGATATCGAGCATGGAAGCCACCGACTCATTGGAGAGATACTGTTAGCTCACGGCACCATGACCGTGGGGCAAATCGACCGCGTGCTTAAGACCCTTTCTCAGCACTAGGGCTCAATTGTAGTGACTTACTGTACACCGGAATCCCGAAAATCGAACCATTCCCTCCAATAGTTGAAGGTCCAATTCGGGTCTTCGAACCAGGAATATCGAGATAAAGTAGGCAGGGTGGATTCTATTGCGATAATTGCAGATTTGAAACGCTAATCGATAAGAGGGGAGGCTCGAAAAACAGTTGGATTCAGTTAGGGCTCGATAAGTCCAGATATTAATATTCGTCTGCATTGGTATTTGATCTAGACTGAAAAGGCTGGAATATTATTGTAACCTCTCACTAGCTTTTCCATCATTGATTTCCAGGGTTATCAAATCCAGAGGGGGAACCTCACATGAATCAGGTTTTGATATTCCCATCATATCCCCAGTCTGCAGCCACTGATTGCCCTTTTTCAACTATTGGGAGGAACCATTTGAGATTAAAGGATAGAAAAAAAAGAAAGGAACTTACCATTTCAAATAGAAGGAAAGCTTCTAGGGTTCATTTAGCCAGGTTTTAAATCTCTCACACGAGCGTTATACGATAAGACATGTTGTTAAGTGCCGTTAGGGCGATCATTAACAGTTTCCAAAAACAATTTCTTATCCAAACAGGAGGAGGAAGAGATGAAAAAACTTATTATTGTTGCATTGTCGATTGTAATTATTATGGGTATCGGTATTGGGAACGCGCTGGCTGAAAACAGCCTGATTGCTAAAAAAATTGGCATTTCCGTTGGGTTTGTTGATACTGGTGATAGTATCATCGACATTACGGGCAAATATCTGATTACTGACGATATAGCCCTGCTTGCCGGGTTTGGACTAGAGACCCACAGTGGAGACGCAGACGGCTCTTATTTTGGCCTCAGCCTCGGTGTAAGGAAGTACCTGGATACAGAGGATTTTGCTCTTTTTATTGATGGCAAGGTATCGTATGCGAGACAGGATGTGGTTGGAGACACAGATACTATAGATATATCGGGCAGCTTCGGCGCAGAGTATTTCCTGCATGAGCAGTTCAGCGTTGAAGCAAGTGTAGGTATTGGCTGTGGTGTAGAGGACAATAATGTTACAAATGAAGACGATGTTTATTTCGGTACGCGTACAATCGGGGTAAAAGCGAGTTTCTATTTCTAAGTACTTAAGTTTCCGCACAATTTTTCAACCGACTGAAATCATTGAACTATCTTAGGCAAAAATGAGTAAAGGGGTCTTCGATTGACTCCTTTACTTGTTTTGATAATAAGAGCATATGCCCAGACCATTAACTGATGCAGAGGGCCAATTCTTTGCTCTTGACCAAACGGGGAAAGCTGACTGAGGGGCTGCGTTACACATTTAACAAAATCTGAAATATGGAAAAAAGTGATATATCCATTGCCTAATCGAGTAAGGGAGAGCTTGTAACTCTCCCTTACTCGATTAGGTGGTTTTGAACCCCTAATCCTTCAGTCCAGGCTGCTTGCTGAGCATCACGTTTTCACGGCCGCTGGACTTCGTAGGCTCTTGTCCGCAACCAGACGCAAACAAGGCGCATAAGACCGAGGAGGGTACGCTGGTTCCTAGCACCCGCATTCGGGCCCCAAAAAAGCCACTCCGAACTCGTTACTAAATCCTGGGCAAACTCATTCATCCAATTCGATCAGCTACAGTGCCCTCCTTTTTTAAATCTGTGCAACTGACTAAAAAATCAGGAATATTTGAGAGGATAATTAGCGTGCGAATTCTGCTCAAATCGGTTGCGAGACTATATAAAAATTTTGTGACAGAGTATGAATTCTATTGACACACCACATGTAGGGTGTTAGCTTAACTATTGACACAATATGTTCTGAGACCGGTCAGTTCATCTATTTTCAGGGGCATTGATGTGGGCGGAAATGGTAGTAGTCCTAAGGGATGGGAATTTACTCCCAAACTCCGTTAAGTGGGATGACCAGTTAATTAGTGATATCCTGGTTACTCAGAACCAGATCAATAGTCAGAAGGCCATGACAATAGCCAGGTCCTTGAGAGAGGATATGGAGCGGATGGGCTTAAACGAGATAAAGGTCTCGCTATTGGGGAAGATAATAGACGCCAAGATGTTGGAGTATGGCATAATAGATGCAAGGCCGATTCATCTACATCGATTATTGTTTAAGAAGGAAGATGGGCTTCACCTTTCCGCGAACGCACTCAAGGTCCTTAGGAGGAGGTATCTGAAGAAGGATGAAAGCGGAGACGTGATCGAGACCCCAGATCAGATGTTTAGAAGGGTGGCCCATCATGTGTCACTTGCCGAGTGGAACTACCCCAGCGCAGATCAGGTTGAAGAGATAGAAGAAGCCTTTTACAGGCTGATGACCGAGCTAAAGTTCCTGCCGAACTCCCCAACCCTGATGAATGCGGGCACGGAATTAGGTCAGTTAGCTGCATGTTTTGTCCTCCCGGTAGACGATAGTATTGAGGGGATATTCGATGCCCTGAAATCCGCTGCGCTGATACATAAGAGCGGAGGAGGAACGGGTTTTTCCTTTTCCCGGATACGGCCGAAGAATAGCAGAGTAGGAACAACCGGTGGAGTTGCCTCAGGCCCGGTCTCCTTTATGAGGATATTCAACACGGCCACTGAGCAGGTAAAACAGGGTGGCACAAGAAGAGGGGCGAATATGGCCATATTAAGGACAGATCACCCTGATATCATGGAATTTGTGTATAGCAAAAAGGATGACAAGGAGCTCAATAACTTCAATATATCGGTGGCGCTCACCAGAGAGTTTATGGAGGCCCTAAGGGATAACACAACCTATCCCCTCATTGACCCTATGAGCCGGAAAGAGAGCGGTCGATTGAAGGCTCGTGATGTTTACTACGCGATCGTAAACCAGGCATGGGAGAATGGGGATCCTGGAGTTATCTTTCTGGATAGAATAAATGGAGATAATCCAACACCTGAGATAGGTGAAATTGAGAGCACCAATCCCTGCGGAGAGCAACCTCTTTTGCCTTTTGAGGCCTGTAATCTTGGCTCCATAAACCTTGCCAAATTCGTTATCCACGAAGGCGAGAGGCCGGGAATTGATAAGAGGGGATTAGGTGAAACGGTTGCCCTCGCCGTACGGTTCCTCGATGATGCAATTGATATGTCAAAGTACCCCCTGGATGAGATTGGGGAGATGACCCGTGGCAACCGAAAGATAGGGCTGGGGGTAATGGGGTTTGCGGATATGCTGTATCAGATGGGAATTCCCTATAATAGCGAGGAGGCCCTTTCCCTTGCTGAGAAGGTCATGTCTTTTATTCAGGAGGAGTCAAAGAAGGCGAGCACTGTACTGGCTGAGGAGAGGGGGGTGTTCCCAAATTTCGGCAGAAGCGTGTTTAAAGACAGACGTAACTGTCGCTACAGAAATGCCACCACGACAACCATTGCCCCAACGGGAACCATCAGCATCATTGCCGGTTGTTCCAGTGGCATTGAGCCCCTGTTTGGTTTGAGCTTTTCTAGGAATGTTATGGATGATGATGGATTGACGGAAATAAATCCTTACTTTGAAGTGGTGGCCAGGGAAAGGGGGTTTTTCAGTGGGGAATTGATGGACAGGGTGGCCGAAAGCGGGACCCTAAGGGAGATAGAGGAGATCCAGGCTGATGTTAAGGAGGTTTTTGTTACAGCCCACGACATAAGCCCTGAGTGGCATGTGAAGATGCAGGCAGCCTTCCAGCAGTATACTGATAATGGCGTGTCAAAGACGGTTAATCTGCCCCACGATGCGACCCCGGCTGACGTGTTAAAGATCTACAATCTGGCCTATGAGCTTGGCTGTAAAGGCGTGACTATCTACAGGGATGGGAGCAAGGATAGGCAGGTATTGAGTTTTAAGAATGGTAATGATAATAATGATTTTCGTAGTGGTATAAGGCAGAGGCCTGAAACGGTTGAGGGCTTTACTACTAAGATAAAGACCGGATTGGGGAATCTCTATGTTAATGTAACTGAATACGAAGGGAGGCCATTCGAGGTCTTCGCCATAATCGGCAAGAGTGGAAAATCTACCACAGCTAAGACAGAGGCGATCGGTAGGTTAGTCTCCCTTGCCCTGAGGTCAGGTATAAGGGTGGACGATATTGTGGAACAGCTAAAAGGGATAGGTGGAGAGCACCCGGTTTTTCAAGAAGATGGGCTTGTCCTGTCTATACCGGATGCGATAGCCAAGGTGCTCGAGAATAGGTATCTGAAGGGGAAGGGACAGAAGATGTCGAAAAAAGAGAGGCCTCTGAAAGGGGAACCGTGTCCGGAATGTGGGGAGCCTATTGCCTTTGAAGAAGGATGCCTGACATGCCGTTTTTGTGGTTATACCAGATGCACCTAAGGCACGGAAGAGGGGCTGATGGGGCTTTTTACTATAACGGAAAGAGATAAGATTCTGACTATAGTCGAGCATTTGATCTCGGAAGGCATTGAGATATCGGTGGATATTCAGGGCTGTGATGAGCAATTTTCCACAAGGGTTGTTATGCTAAAGATGGATGGCGGAGGGAGCCGTCTTATCATTGAAGACCTGTATCCCGAGTCAGGCAACTCCCTTATAGAATCCTACCCTGACGTAATATTCGCCTTTGAGATGGATGGGAGTAGGTGTGTTTTTGCCACCAAATATCTCGGCGTGAATACCGAGTATCCTGAGTTCGGTCTCATAGTGGCTTTTCCCTCCACTATTCAAATAACTGAGAAGAGGAAGGAGGAGAGGATTGAAAATAGTCTGTCGGAATTTCTCTCGGTCGAGTTAACAGTTGAGGGTGATGCTGAGGTGTACCGCCTGAAGGTTATTAACGTTGGTTCTTATGGTTTCGGTCTCATTGTAGATGAAGAGCACTCTGCTCTATTGGAGAAGCTTAACGTGGGGGATAGAATAAGGGATTTGAGGTTTTTCCTTCCCGAGGCAATCTTGACAATAGATGGCGAGGTGAAACACAAGACTGAGATATCGTATGGCAGATTCAAGGGAAACTACCTTCTGGGCATCGACACAGGCTTTGTTGCGGAGCTTGAGGAATTCAAAGAGAGGCTGAAGAAAAAGACATAACATTGTTTCTACGAGATTACCCCTCCTTCCTGTAACAGATGAGCCCGCATCTCAGACACCGCTCTATTACTTTCGTATTAGGGGCCACAAAAGTAAACCATATATTATACTGGTATCTCAACATCCCCCCGAGCTTGGGCATGGCCTCAAGGACAGTGGGGGAGTGGGGGTTGGTTGTCAAATGGATTTTCTGATGAGCTGGGCCATCTGTTTCAACCTACCAACTTGTTTAAGGGCATCTCCATTCCAGCAGGGAAAGATCGTGTTATTATGGAAGAGGGGTTCTGACTCTAAATCGAATCTCGAGCCGTTTACTGCTTCTTTCCACATCTCCGTGTGAGGTATGGGTGAGTACTCGCTTAAATAAGGCATAGCACCCGCTTTTCCCACATAGGTAATTGTCTCAGCGACCTGATCATGGGTTTGCCCGGGAAGACCAATTAGGACATATGCACCTATCTGGTAAGGGCTAAACCCGGCCTTTTTAAGATGAGCTATACTCCGCTCGAATTCTCCCTGGGAGAACTTCCTTCCCAGAGCTCTGTTGAGCATCATATCAGAGGTCTCCAATCCCAGTCTGATCATCTTAAAGCCCGCCCGATAAAGGAGGTCTGCTATGTCTCTATCTATATAAGTGATGTGAAGCCCGTTAGGGCAATGGAATCTCAGGGCAAGNTTACTTTTTATTACCTCTTCTAAGAAGAGGGCAATATGGTCTCGGGCATCTACAAGNAGGGCATCATCATAGAACGCAAAATCTCGTACCTTGTAATTTTTATACCAAAAGAGNACCTCTTCAAATAGCTCCAGGGGCTCTCTTTGAAGAAAACGGGGGCAAAGGAAAGGCGAGGCGCAGTAAGGGCAACGAAACGGGCATCCAGAAGAACTCAATAGACAGACATACTCTATTCTTGTGAGCAGATCAAAGGCCGGATAGGGCGGGAAGGGTTCAGCCTTTTCTTCACGTTGGAAATCTGGTATGATTTGCTTTATGAGTTGGCTTACCTCCCTTTGTTGGAGTTGACCCGAGGAGGAGATAACGAAGTCCGCATTGGAGTAATTCCTCGCATGCTCTCGGCACAAGGTGGCATATATTCCACCGAGTATTACCGGCACATCTGGATGAATCCGTTTGACAAGGTGGATCGCCTCGAAGACCCCCGGGTACCAGTAGGTCATCAGAGAGGTAATCAGTATGGCTGCAGGCCTTTTTACCTTCTTCAACTGTGTTGTAATTAGGTGAGGGTCTATGCCGTAGCGACTGTAAGGTCTTTGAATAGCGGATAGCTGGGAAGGGGTGGGAACTTGGCGCTTCCAGAATTTCCCGGTGCCATAGGGGCGCCGAGCCGGTTTCCTTCCGTAACCCATTTTTTCCATGTGGGGGTTGTAGATATCAAGGCAATCCACGAGGTGTACCTCAAAACCCATTCTCCTGAATTGGCTGGCCAGGTAGAGGAGACCTAATGGTTTTGCCCACAGGTCATAGGCTGCAAAGTCATATATCCAGGGATTGATGAGGAGTAACCGCGGTTTCATAGAAAGGCGAAAGTCGCTTGAGTTTCATAAGCTTTTAGCACAAAAAACACCTGAAATACAACAGACGCAAAGAACACTCCCTGGTCTTGAAGGAGGGCCTCCATGAGGGCGGTTGTGCAGAGGGTAAAGATGGCGAAGGTAATGATAGGCACCGAGAAAGTGGCGGAAATCGGGAAGGGGCTTTTGATCTTTCTGGGCGTTGGGGTGGACGACAGCATGCATGATGCAGAGTTTTTGGCCTCTAAGATAGCCAATCTGAGGATCTTTAGCGATAGTAATGAGAAGATGAATCTCTCCCTCATGGAAACAGGCGGGGATGCACTTGTTGTCTCACAGTTCACCCTCTGGGGGGACTGCAGAAAGGGCAGGAGACCTTCCTTTACACGGGCGGCCGATCCTACTGTTGCCAATGATTTGTACCGAAAATTCATCGACCTTCTCAAGGGAAAGGGCGTTCATGTTGCTGAGGGCAGATTTCAGGAGATGATGGATGTCTACCTCGCGAACGATGGGCCTGTCACAATGCTACTTGATAGTACCAAGGACTTTTAAGCAAAGAAGGTTTTCCATTATGGATTACCAAAACGAAGGGGCACAGGAACAGACGGATGAATTAGGTCTGCCTGAGCCCCTGGACAAGAAGAAGGAGAAGAAGAGAACCAGATTCACCGTGTGGAAGTGGGTTTTTTTTATTATCTTCTTTCTCTATATTGTCCTGACAAGCTACCGTGTTCCTCTTTTAATCAAATTGGGCGAGTATCTTATCGTAGAGCATAAGCCCCGGAAAGCCGAACTGATTGTCTGTCTTGGTGGCACAGGTGTAGAAAATGCCCTGGCTGCGATTGATGCTTACAATAAAGGGCTTGCCCCCTATATCTTTAGGGCAAAAGAGCTTGAACCAGATGGTATCGATTACCTCAAGCAAAGGGTCGAGGGCTACCCCACAGACTTCGATTTGTTCAGGCTGATAGTACAGGGTTTTGGGATACCCGAGGAGGCGGTCCTCTCATCAGAGGAAAGGGTTGGCAGCACCATAGATGAGGCCAGATTGGTACGGAAGTTCGTACGTGACAGAGGGGTCAGGTCACTAATACTGATCAGCACGCTTACCCACTCACGCCGCGCATGGCTGACCTTCAAGCACGTCTTCGAGGATGACGATGTGGAGATAATCTCTCTTCCGTCCCACTATCAACTATTTGATCCAAAAGAGTGGTGGACCAAACGAAAATATGCGAAAGAGGTTATTCTTGAGTACCAAAAGTTGATCTACTACACAGTTGCCTACTTTATTTGATAACCCCCTTGGTCCTTCTCTACCCATTAAAGGGCTCGGCTATTTTTCCTGCTCGGTGACCCCTGTCTGCTCCTTGGATTTTAGTTTGGCAATGAGTTCCTCAAACGATGACTGGGCGAGTATCTCGTTGAACTGTGCCCGGTAGTTTTTGATAAGGCTCACCCCTTCAATTGCTATGTCAATGGCAAGCCATTTGCCCTTCTTGTTTTCGAAGAGGTAATGTACGGGAATCTCAGTCTCCTCATTGGTTATGACCTTAGTCTCTACCACCGTATAACGCCCTTTCACAATTTCATTGAGGTAAAGGATGTTTTCCTTGGAAAAACTCTCTGCTTTTGCCAGATAAGCATCTATTTTATCAAGATATGTGCGTTGCAGAAGATCACTGAAGACTGTAACAAACTCCTGTTTTTCCTCTTTGGTCCTTTTCCGCCAATGAGCACCTAATGCCCTCCTGGCAAACGCCTCCTCGTCAGACGTTTCTTTAACCAATTTAAGGAGGATGTCCCTTCTTTCGTTCTCCTTGCCAGGCGTTTTAAGGGACGGATCTTTAAGGACCTCGATGATCTGATCGAGGGTTTTTTTAAGATGATCAGTGGCTGGTCCCGCCCAGGCCGCAGAAGATAGCAATACAATCAGTACACAGAGCACTACTACATATGCATTAATAAATCTGTCCCATGTTATCTTCATTGATTCTCCCTACTTCCGATGGATTTTGCAATATCTCCATTACTAACAGATCTTAGTTATTCTTGCAGGCCTTCAGCGAATGGCAAATAATTCTTTGTCATAAAATACAGGAAGTTCATGACTTAGGGGCTCTCAGCTTTGAATGGTCTCCAAACTAAGATTAATTTCGGTAATAACGCCAGGACAGACATTAGTGCAATAAACATGGCCAATCCAGTAAAAACACCGAAGTAGATAGTCGGAATGAAATTGGACAATACCAATATGGAAAAGCCAAATATAATTGTTACAGAGGTGTTAAGGATTGCCTTACCTACGCTTGCATGACACAGATGCAGGGTTTCGGCATAGTTGTCATTTTTGGTGAACTCCTCTCTAAATCTATAGATGTAGTAAATGCTGCTATCGATCGCTATCCCCATGGTGATAGCTGCAATTGTTATAGTCATCATATCCAGAGGTATATCCAGCAGGCCCATTATTCCAAGGACTATGCCTACTGCAAGCAAGTTGGGAATAATGCCGATTATGGATAGAGTGACGGACCTGAACAGAACGAGTAACATGATCGCTATACCTGACAAAACAATGCCCAATGTCAGGATTTGGGATTTAAACAGGCTCTGCAACATGTTGTTGTATAAAACGAGCATTCCGGCGACCGTTACCCCGTTCTCTGAAAGCCCAAATTTACTCCTGAGATTACTGCTGATTCTTTTCAGAAGATCTCCTCTTCTTATATCCTCCATAGAGTCTAGGATTCTCAGGGAGATTCGAGCTTCACTGTTATCAACAGAGATATAAGGATCTACCATATCAGATCTGATTCTATCAGGAATCTTTTTATTCAAGACTGCCAGCTCAAGGCCATCGAGTTCTTTCCCATCATTGAGCTGTTCTGCAGCCCTGATGACAGAGGCCAGTGACAAAACCTTTCCGACCTCGCGTAAGCCGGCTAAATAATCATGAACCTCCTTAATCCTCTCAACCTTGAAAGGTGTGAGCCAGTAATCTCTCGGGTCATAGTCCTCAACCCAGTCAAACTCGTCCCCTTCGACGAGATCATCAGCCTTAACAAAACTGTCATCTGCTGGACCCTCGCCCGTTTGCTCATCAAACCTGAGTATAATGTCGAGCGGAAATGTGCCACCGAGCTTGTCATCTATTAATTTCATCCCCTGGTATATTTCAGTCTTCTTGCTGAAATAATTTATGAAACCATTTTCTACCTTAAGTTTAGTGACCCCGATCACGCTTATGATGCCAAGCAAGATTGACAAAATGATTACCTTAGCCCCTTGAAATTCTGCAATGGATGCGAGCCTCGAGGTGATTGCGGATTGTCTTCTGTCCGTAATCGAAGAAGGGGATTTTTTGAGCAATATCAGGACAGCAGGGAACAGTAAAAATGAAGTTAAAAAGGTTACGCACTCGCCTATCGCCATCATCCATCCAAAATCAATGACAGGTCTAATGCCGCTGAATACTAATGAACTGAAAGCTAAGATCGTGGTTAATGCGGCATAGAGGCACGGCCACACCATCTTCTTAACGGTGGCAGACACGATGTCAAACTGACCCTCCGAGGAGTTATCTTGGCAGAGCTGCCTATAACGGACAACCAGCTGAATGTTCATTGACATGGTAAGTATCAACATCAATGAAATGAAATTCGATGATATGACAGTCACTTTCCAGTTTAGAAGACCAAGCATGCCGATCATGGTCAAGACTGCAAAAAAACAGCTTGACAGTGGCAAGATTACCCATCGTATTTCACGGAAGATGATGGTGAGGGTTGCTACTATAAAGATGAATACACCAAAGCCGAATGTCACCAGATCCTTCTTAATGAATGTAATCATGTCATCGGCGACCATTGGAACTCCGCCTAAGTGCATTACTGCGTATTTCTCTTTGGAGCGTAAGATCCATCGAATTTTCTCGATGTCCTGATGCCGCTGGCTATTAAGAGCGGCATAGTAATCCTCGTACTGGGCCATATATTTTTCTAATTGAGACTGCTCACTCTGGGTGAGCGTTGAAGACCTCTTCTTAGTCAAAAGTTCATCCCTCTTTCTTAAGAGGTCTGAGAAATGAGGGTCTTTTTTTAGGTAGATTATTAAGGCGGTGGTTTGACCGTCGGCGTCGAGAATCAAATCTTCATATATCGGGCTTTTCAGTATTTCTTCTTTTGCGCTTACAGTATCGACACGAGGGTCTTCGAGGGTTTTGACATTCTCCTGCGTAAGTTCTGAAAGTTTGGCACCGGAGGTTTTTAAAAGCGGAATGTCAAGCAGTGTTACTACCGAATCAACTCTTTCCAATGACTTCAATTCCTCTCTTAGTTCTTTTAGGCGCTTTAATGATCCCTCTGAGAATAAGTCTTCATAAGGAGTAAACGTTACAACCAAGAATTCTTTGATATTGTACCGGGTATTGATTTCACGAAATATTCTTAGATCTCTGTCATCTTCTAGTAGTAGAGTGTCGGGAGAGGCATCGAGTTTAAAGTCTTTGGCATGATATGAAAAAAACGATAGCAACAGCAAAAGCACCACAAGTACAACTATGGGATGCCCTAAGACAGTCCTCTCATAGACCCTTGAAAAGCCTTTCATCATGTTCGCTCGATTTTGTGATTTAATGCGAATCAGGGGATCTGTTTTCTCGTGCCAGATTAAAGGACTTGATGCCTGAGTACCTGCAATGGAGCCACCCTTCCCCGCTTAAGCCCTTTGATAGGTACTCACCTCTAGTTGGGGAAAGTATAGGGAAACGGCCCTTGGGTGTCAACATGAAAGGCCTTCATGAGCCCCTTGATTCCTGAATTGATGGATTGGCATTTGGTTTCTGGCCAGAGCCCGATCAAACCGAACTGCTCTATGAATTTCTGGTAGAGAAGTCGTCAATGCCTGATCGCTCCGAGAGCTTGCTCCAGACGAATCCGATAGAGGCTACACCATCGGAGTGATTTGAGCTTGACGAGCAAGGCCACAACTTCCTATACTTCCCCGCCAAAAGACGAGTTCTCACCATTTTATCAAGGGGCCAGTGTAGAATAATTAGCTGTTTATCCTATAGGAAGATGACCAAAGGGGCACAAAATCAATTGAAACATATAGCATGTGTCCTCCTGCTTCTTGCCTTTTCTTCAGTTGGGTGCGCCCACAGACAGGTTGCCACGCCTTCCTCCACTTCACGGGATGCATCATTTAATCCCAGCCAAGAGATGACCCTATCCGCATCAGAGCAGACTCCACCGAACCTCGAGGGGGCGAAAGAGGATTTTGCCGATGAGAATTTCGAGTTTTTTTTGGAAGAAGAGACCGAAGAAGAGGTGGTGCGAGTGGCAGACCCTCTATCCCCTTGGAACCGGGTCATGTTCCACTTCAACGACAGGTTTTACTTCTGGGTCCTAAAGCCCGTTGCAAGGGGATACAGGGCTGCAGTACCCAGGCCCGTCAGGAGTGGTGTAAAAAACTTCTTCCATAACCTCACCACACCCATTCGGATGGCTAGCTGCATCCTGCAGGGAAAGGGAAACGAGGCTAGTACAGAATTTGCTAGGTTTATGATAAATAGCACCGTGGGAGTCCTTGGATTTGGAGATCCAGCCAAAAAGTGGTTTAAACTGGATCCCAGCGAGGAAGACCTGGGCCAGACCCTAGCGACTTATGGGATCGGCGATGGGTTTTTCATTGTGTGGCCTATTCTGGGCCCCTCCACCCTGCGTGACTCGGTGGGGATGATCGGAGATTGGTTCTTGAATCCTGTCTCATATGTGCAGCCCACCGAGGCATACCTGGGAGTTAGGGCTGTTGAGACTGTAAACGAGACCTCGTTTCGGATCGGGGATTACGAATCTCTCAAGGAAGCAGCCATCGAGCCATATGCTGCGTTCCGTGATGCCTACATCCAGTATCGCAAAAAGAAGGTGGAAGAATAAGGGAAGCGGAACACAAGTAGGGGATGTGTTATTTGGGGGTCATTTCATATACCCCATCCCAGCCAGCAGGTAGCGGATTCTTTTTGAGATCAAGGCACCTTTCAATATAGGCCTGGGCTGCGTAGAGGTTTGGATACGCGGGGAGACCTCCATATCCTACCAGGTTGTGGATCTTTACCGGCTGGGTCTTTCGCTTTACCCTGACTGAATCCAATTCCATACAGAGAAATTTGTCTTTCACCCTCTCATAGGTAAACTCACTAAAATTACTATACTGATCTTATAGTTCTTGTTGGCACCTCCGAGCCTGGAGCCAAGATTCACCGAGCAGCCCATGACAGTGTAATCAAACGATTTCTCCGACCCTATATTCCCAACTACCACGGGATTGGTATTTACGCCAATGCCAACGTCGAGGGGCTTTTTGCGCTGGCTGACCCGTTTTTTATTGAGTCCCTCTAGCTCCTGTACCATGCCACATTTGATAATTAACGGTATCCACCTGACTACACCGTCCAGGTCAGGGAACATGTTAAAATATCCGGCCGAATCAGCAGCCTGATCTATTATCGGGAGATTAACTTCAGGTGAGTAGGCCTCAACGAAGGCATAGATAGCAGTGTCTTCTTGAGAAAACTGAGCTATGGGATATCTGGATCCAGTGATTTGGGCTATGTGAGCGTTTATCGTTTCCCTTTCGATCTCGTACCCAACCCCCTGTTGACTTGTGTGAGAGAAATCGCCCAACAACACCT
>JGI24422J19971_10000389_pt1 | contig 24242 bp, 24 predicted proteins | sample DeeMarSWOR152_54_FD_19971 | JGI IMG/M metagenome (IMG submission 19971) | reverse complement strand
AAGTATTTGAAAATCTCACAGAAATTGGAACAAAAGCCTACATAAAGGGAGCCGCATTGAGATGGAGTGTTGTTGGAAAGCAGTACGTGAATCTGTTGTATGACGTAGCACTGAAACCATCTGAAATAGAAAGAGCTAAAATCCACTTCATTGAAGAAGGAAGCTAAGAACTAAATTCTAATTTTTTTCTTCTTTTTTAAAACGTGCGCACTCGATATATATGAGAGTCTCTATCTATAAATAATGTTTATGGGTGTCACTTTTTCTCGAAAAACGTCGTTTAGTATATGAACCCTTAATTTACGATCGTTTTGTAAGATCACTATTGTGTCTCAATGCGCGCGCGCAAACGTAAGTAAACAACCAACACGTTTAAAAAACAATAGACACACCTACCTGAAACGGTGAAAAAGATATGAAAATTGTGGTTTTAGGCGGCACTGGACTGACCGGTAGGTGCGCCGTAAGAGACTTAGCTCAAAGCCCTGAGGTATCTGAAGTTGTGATGACTGGTCGAAGCCTCGAGAAGGCGCAGAGAATCGCTGACGAGATCAAAAGTAAGAAAGTCTCCATTGCACAAATCGACGTGACCAAACACGATGACACTGTGAAAGTGCTTAAGGGCGCCGATGTAGGCCTGAACGCCGTTCAGTATTACTACAACCTCAACGTAATGAAGGCGGCGCTCGAAGCAAAGGTGCACTACCTCGACCTCGGCGGACTGTTTCACACGGCCCTAAAACAGCTAGAGCTAAACAACAAATTCAGAGAAGCTGGGTTAACCGCCATACTGGGCATGGGAGAATGCCCTGGCATAACCAACGTCATGGCAAGATACGCCGTGGACAGACTGGACTCCGTTGAAACAATCCTTGTAAGGGATACCTGGGTGGATTTCACAGAAGGAGCCCCACCATTCATGGTAACATGGTCACTTTCCACACTCTTTGACGAGATGACGATACCGGCCGTGATATTCGAAAACGGCCAATACAAAGAGGTCCCACCCCTCTCAGGCAAAGAAACCATGACGTTTCCAGAACCCTTCGGCTCACAAGATCAATACTGTACAATCCACTCAGAAGCTGCAACCTTCCCAGTCTCCTTCAAGAACAAGGGGATAAAAAACGTAAATTGGAAGGAGGGAGGCCCCGGCTTACTTGACATCAAAATACTCGTCGATGCAGGTCTTGCCAGCGAAGAACCTCTAAGGGTAAAGGACACTGAAATACCTCCGCGACAATTTTTACTAAAACTCTTGGATTCACAGAACCTAATGGGCTGTCCTGAAGGCGTAACACCAGACGACTCAGAAGTAACAAGGATCATAGCGATTGGGAAAAAAAACGGAAAGAAAGTATCTCATACTATGGATTCAATTTTTCGTTCAAGAGCGGAGTGGAGAGCCACCTCCAGCGAAGTTGCGGTGGGAGTTCCCGCATCAATTGCCGTTCAGATGCTGGCGAGAGGAGACATCAAGGTTAAAGGAGCCATACCACCAGAGAATTGCATCGACCCTGAACCCTTCATGGTCGAGTTAGGTAAAAGAGACATCAAGATCCTTCAAACAATTAAGAAAAACGTATGATAGGATGTACACATTTATACAGCGAATTCTTACCAGGTCGAGGCGGAATATTGCAAATATGTTGTGTTAGTAAGAAACATGTCGGCAAAGCGGCTAATTATCAGCCTTTTCACCTTTGGAATATGTAAAAAGTTTGTCGATCGTCGCTGTTTCTGTGCTTTTATAGATTAATAGAGGAGCTGTTGATTGCCATAATGGAGGCGTTAAGCGAGCTGCTGGCTGACAGAAGAATGAAAAACTCTTGAGAAGGTCTATTCTTCGGTTTCTTCTGCTCCTGCTTCTTCTGCCTCTTCTGCTCCTGCTTCTTCTGCCTCTTCTGCTCCTGCTTCTTCTGCCTCTTCTGCTCCTGCTTCTTCTGCCTTTCCAACAACTTCTGCTTCAGCGAACCGCCGGCTTATCCTTGTTATTCGGATTCGCACCTGGTCGCCAGGTTTGGTGTTTGGAACAAAGGTTACGAGGCCTTTAATTCGCGCTATGCCCTCGCCTCGGCGACTGATCTCTTCGATTTTCGCATCATATTCTTTGCCCATTTCAACTGGCTTCGGAGGAAATCGTCTTCCAAACGGCCTTCGCTCTCTTCTTTCATATCGCATATTTTCACCTCTTTATTTCATATTTAACAAAATCCTCTTGGCTTTAACGTTCATTCTATTCGACTGTTAGGGTTCCGTATTTTCCCACGTTTAGTTGAATTTCTCCTCTGAAGGACCTGATGTATCCATTTTCAATTCTCACCGTGTCGTCAACGTTGACTTGGTCGATCTGTTTGTTCCAGAGGACTAGTTTTATCGTGCCCGTTTCGTCGCTGACCACAGCATCGGCCACTCGGTACGTTTCATCCCGGTATCTAGAACGAACCTCGCGGGTGTCTGACTTTTCAGTTACCTTCGCCACAACGTCTACCCTTCTCATTCCGTCCCTCAAATCTTTAATTTTCAATTTCTTCCTCCCTTTCCTGCTTGATTTTTTCCGCGATGGCGAATTTTCTCCCGACTTTTAAAATCTTAACTTTCAATCGTTCTCCAACCTTGACTTGAGGCACAAAGATTAAGTAGTTTTGTATCCTCGCTATTCCGTCGCCTCTAGTACCTATGTCATCTATGACCACGCTGATTTCCTGTCCCTCCTTCACTGGAGCCCGTTGAAAACCTATAGCGCTGTACTTCTTCTCTCTCTTTCTAAAGCGTCTCGGTCTTACGTGTCTGGTTTTTTCTTTAAGCCTTCTCGGCATCTAATCTTTCGTCCTTATCGCGGAGCTAGCCGCCAAAAAGAGCTGGTGTCGCCGAGAGAGGTGATCTCACGCTTAGCTCTATTCTGGCAACCGTTGGATGAAAGAATGTTAATGTTGGATATAAGTTTTGTTACGTTGAGCTATATTTTTCTATTTATAAAATTGAAAGCTCAAGGAGGCCTCCGAAGAAAAAAAGCTGAAGCATGGGAAAAGGCAGGGACTAAGGGGCCCGTCTAGTCCTGAGTCAGAGCTTAAGGGAGGCGGTGTTCAAAGATTTAAACAGAAAGCGGAATGGGAGTTAAAAGCTACCCTAGCTTATTCCCACCTGTCGTAGTCTAGATTCCAATCTCTTTCTCTATTTCAATAATCTCTTCACGCACGGGCTGTCGAGGATAATTGTAAATGGGGCCGCCAGGCCTCTCGTTGTAGTAGGGTCTGTTGCAGCCGGGACAGCCAGAGGTTAAGAAGGGACGGCCGGTTCTGATCACACGCTGCACCACTTCTTCTGGAACTCCAAAGTCGATTAGGCGGCCGTCATCACCAAACCTCATGTTTTCATATCGTGCTTTTCCCTTAATTATTAGGAAATGGGCAACCTGGAGTTTTCTGTAGTAGCTGAGAGGTGGCTGAGGATGTTCTTCTAAAGCGGTTCCAAGAATAGGGGTGAAAGCAAACAAGCCGGGATACACGCCTATGTCCACGCACCACTGGATGGTTTGGATGAGATCTCTCGCGTTTTCTCCAAGTCCCGCTATGAGGTGGGTGGTCACCGACCCCTCCCCGAACGTTTGTACGGCTTCTTTCAACGCCCTGCACTGTTCTTCCCACACGTATGGTCCACCAGCTAGGGCACCCTTAACCCGGTCGAACAACCCTTTCGTTGCAGCATCCAGAGCAATACTGACCCGATTAACGCCGATCTCAACCAGCTTTTCCATCTGTCTCCGTTTTAAGGGCTGGCAAGAGATGGAGATGGGCACCCTAACGCGTGACCTAACTTCTCTTGCGAGGCTCAAAACGTCTTTAAAAACCGTGGGATAGTTTAATGCTTGAACGCATACCCGCTTTATCGCGCCCGTCTCCGTGGCGCGCTCTATCGCACGAAGCACCTGTTCAGTTGGAAACAGAGGCCAGCTCACCCTAGAGAGCATATCTGCCCTGCTCTTGCTTGTTTTGGCTTGGGGGCAAAAGCCGCAGTTGGCATGACACTTCCCGGGCTGGTAAGTGAGTAGATATACGGTTGTGGGTTCAGCATCTAACCTTCCCCTCATTAAACCAAGCACAATAGCAGAACCAATGGAAACCCGAACCCTTTCGGGAAAGCCCCCCTTTTTCACCGCTCAGCCCCCAATAACGTTCAGATCTATAAATTAAAGAGCACACAGTCTTAATACTTATTTCATAACTGGTGTACCTCATGTTGCGCCCCAAAACTAGCTGTGAAGGCCCACTACTCGCGGATGGTAGACCACTCGAAAAAGCTTTAGCCACCACTCGAAGCATCAGCTGGAAGAATTTTGGCAAGAAAATCCGATTTTATGCCCCGAGCTTCATTTACTACAAAACGAGCTACTTCTGTTCATCTCCGACGGCTTTCCCATCCATCTCCGTGACTGGTTCCTCCTGCGCCTTGAAATGTAAGCACTGCGACGGGAAGGTACTAAATACCATGATTCCAGCAACCACGCCCAAGGACCTGGTCGACCTCTGCGCCGAGCTTAGGAGAAAGGGAGCTGTGGGCTGTTTGATCAGCGGTGGATGTCTGCCAGACGGCTCCGTTCCCCTTGACAGGTTCGTGAACGCCATCGCTAAGGTCAAACGCGACACTGGACTAACAATCGTGGTGCACACAGGTATTGTAGACTTATCCATGGCGAGAGAATTGAGGGAGGCAGGAGTTGACGCGGCCCTCGTAGACATGATTGGTTCAGGCAAGACGATACGTGAGATTTATCATTTAGACGCTGAGGTGGAAGATTACGATCGATCTCTGAGGGCGCTACACGAATCCGGAATCCCGTTTGTGCCCCACATTCTCGTAGGACTTCATTACGGTCAGCTCAAGGGTGAATTTCAGGCGCTCAAAATGACCTCAAAGTACTCGCCTTCCGCAGTCATAATCATTGCGCTGATGCCGATACACGGCACACCCATGGAAAACGTGGATCCTCCAACTCCAGAGGACATAGTGAGGGTGCTGACAACGGCTAGACTCATAATGCCACGCACGCCCATCGTTCTCGGATGCATGAGACCAAAGGGCGAACACAAGGTGAAAACCGACATGCTGGCGGTGAAATCCGGGGTTAACGCCATAGCGTTTCCGGCTGAGGAGGCTGTCCGACTTGCCGAGGCTCTGGGGCTGGAGGTCACTTTCTCGTCCTTGTGTTGCTCGCAAATCTTTGAGGACATCGAATGCAATGTTTGGAGCCGATAAAAGGAGTTTGATTAACGATTTTCCGTTTTCACTCTAGGCATTAATGAAGAACAGACTGACTTAGCTATAGTTAACTTTAAACATGGGCGGCGCACAGTATCCAATCAGATGCAAGCAGGTGAAAGCAGGATGGCGGAAGCGATAATCTTGGCTGGAGGAGAAGGATGGAGGCTTAAACCTGCCACATGGGTTCCGAAACCACTACTAAAGATAGATAAACAAACTCTGATAGACAGACAAATCTCATGGTTACGATCTAACGGATTTGAAAACGTAGTGGTAGCGTCAAACAGAGAAGACTTGACAAAACAATCCGTTAAGTACTCCATAGAAAAGGACGGTTTGGGGACCGGGGGAGCAACCAAAAAGGCGTTCAAACAAATTGAGGGAGACATAGCCTACGTGATGAACGTAGACGACATAGTTTTCTATGATCCGAACGAACTCTTTGACTACGCCTCGAAAGGAGCAGGGGTTCTCCTCGCAAAGCCTACCCTACCCTTCGGAAAAGTGACACTCGGGACCGGAACAGAAGTGATAAGATTCCAGCATAGATCAACCCTCGATCTCTACGTCAGCGCCGGACACCACGTGTTCAAAAAAGCCATAGTTGAAAAATATTTCCCAGACCAGGGCGACTTCGAGTTCACCACAATGCAGAGACTGGCAGATAAGAGAATTCTCCACGGGTACATCTACCACGGAATGTGGTTCACCATTAACACTATGAAAGACCTAATCCAAGTCAGAACATACTTCAAATAACCAGAACTAACCTTTCAACGTTACCTTTTGCAAATAGATTAACCCTCTCTCCCGAGGGGGTCTAATAAGAGAGGATTAAAAGTCTTCAAGAAGACAAAATCATCGTAGGAATGGGCTATAGGGGTGCTTCTATTTGGATTCAAATAAAGGTGGAATGTTGATAACCGTCTTTTTTCAGAAAAACTGCTTGCACTAGAAATGGCAATCGTTTAGAGGGCTATAAGGGGTCTATGAAGAAAGAGAATAACACAACAACATAACAACCTTGTTATAATATGACAAACCAAAAGTTACCAAGACAGAAATGTGTATAGAAAAGAAATAAAGTCCATTTATACACCCGACCTAACTAACCCTGAAGAAATAAATAGCGAGAGATAAGAATGGTCAAACTGAACATGAAAGGCAAACCCCTGCTTATAATGATCAACGGAGAACTCTTCGGCGTAGAAGAGATATCCGGTAACTCGTCTCCCACAAAAACCGGACAAACAGAAACCAAATTCCTGACTATAAAAGCCATAAACATGACAGGGCAAAGAAAACTAACCATACGTCTGGACCCCCGCCTATTCAACGCCCTCAAAGATGACAACAGAGCCCTCCTCTACATCTACTAAAAACTTTCGCTCAACCTGAAACGCGTCTAATCAAACGGTCGATGATTGTAGCTAACTTTTTAGAATTGATGAAAACATCACGCTCACCGGAGACGATGTCAGGCAGGTGACCCTTACAGGCGGGAAACAATGATCCCGCCGACAATATTGGTTAAAAATGTCAGTGTCCCAGTCGATTTTCCTCTCAATTTATATGAAACTCCAACATAGGAATAGTTCAAATTCATGAAGTGAGAAAATGGACTTAACAAATCTAGCAATCTTAGCAGATTACGTGCCGTACATTTTGATTCTTGGAGGCGTTGTCGCGGCTTCGTGGCTGTTAACAAGAACGGTAGAACCGTTGAGCTGGATCGTGAAAATTGCATCTTTTTTCGGGTTCATTGTGGGGGTTCTCCTGATGGTTACGGCGGCAGTGGTTTGGTCATCGCCAGTGCTGGATGTGTACACGCGATACCTATTGGTCGCCACTGGGTTAGCGTTGGTGTTGAAGCCGATCAAGGACATCCCTTGGGCAGCGCTGATAGCCTTGTTAGTGGGTGGGGTGTGCGCTGGATACGTTTATCTCTATCTTGACTTACCGGAAATCGTTTTTGGCATATCATCGACATGGATTTACCTGATAATTTTTTTCGTCCCAGCGTTGCTTGTGTATATGTTATTCAAGTTTATCGAAGACGTACTGCGACTAGTAGGAACAATCTTAGCCTCCAAGCCTGTGGCAACAATACTTGGGTTAGCATGTATTGTTCAAGGGATTCTTTTGCTCTTAGACAAAAGCTTATTCACAATTATACTTGGATAAAACAAAAAAGAAATAGAGAGTGAAGGAAGAGCGATTTTAGAGGTTAACCGTTTCGTTCATCCTTTTTTTGTGATTTCTCTCACTATTCCAGCGGCAACGGTTGTCCCCATGTCACGTATTGCGAATCGACCCAGCTCTTCGAAGTCTTTGTACGATTCGACTGCAATTGGATGAAGCGGTTCAAATCTAACGAGTGCCGCATCGCCAGTTTTCAGAAAGGCAGGTTTCTCCTCAACGACCTGACCAGTCCGCGCATCTAGTTTCTGGATCAACTCTGCAAATTGACAAGCAACCTGACCAGTATGCGCGTGCATTACAGGAGTGTATCCAGCGGCAATTGCTGTTGGGTGATAGAGAACCGCTATCTGTCCAATGAATTCTTTAGCAACAGTTGGGGGATTGCCAGGATGGCCGGCCACGTCTCCCCTTCGAATGTCGCCTCTGGCTATGCCTCGAACGTTAAATCCGATGTTGTCGCCAGGCTCAGCTTTGGGCATCCTAACATGATGAGTCTCAATGGACTTAACTTCTCCTTTGACATTAGTTGGCATGAACACGATCTCGTCGCCTTCTTTTAACACGCCAGTCTCAACTCTTCCGACGGGAACTGTTCCAACTCCAGTGATGGTGTAGACGTCTTGTATTGGAAGGCGCAGTGGCTTTTTGATAGGCTTTTCGGGGATCTCAAATGTGTCTAGGGCCTTAAACAGTGTTGGCCCCTTATACCATGGCATTTTCTCACTAGGTTTCATGAGATTGTCACCTGTCCATCCAGAAGTAGGCACGAACGGGATTTCCTTAACTTTGTACCCAACCGGTTTCAGCATTCCGGAAACTTCGTTCTTGACTTCTTCATATCTCTCTTGACTCCAGTCAACGGTTGGATCATCCATCTTGTTTATAGCCACAACCATCTGGTTGACTCCAAGTGTGCGCGCAAGCCAAGCATGTTCTTTGGTTTGTCCACCTGGCCCTATGCCTGCCTCAAACTCTCCTCGTTTTGCGGAGACGAAGAGGATGGCGGCGTCGGCTTGGCTGGCTCCTGTGACCATGTTTTTGACGAAGTCTCGGTGTCCTGGTGCGTCGATGACGGTGAAGAAGTATTTTGGTGTTTCAAATTTTAGGAAGGCGAGGTCAATGGTCAGTCCTCGTTCTCGTTCTTCTTTGAGTTTGTCAAGGACCCATGCGTATTTGAAGGTTTCTTTGCCGAGTTTTTTTGCTTCTTCTTCATAGACTTTGGCTTTTCGTTCGTCTATTGTGCCGGTGAGGTAGAACAAGTGGCCTATGGTAGTTGATTTTCCGTGGTCTACGTGTCCAGTGATGACGATGTTTAGGTGAGGTTTTTCTTGTTTGCTCATTCTTTTTCCTCCAAATATTTTATTCTAAATCTTTCCTCTATTTGTAGTGAAATTCGGTTAGAAAGACAGTTCGTTCGGTTATTTTAATTTTTTGAAAGAATCCATGTGTTTCTGTCTCTCTTTTTCTAGGCCCCCTATAACCCCTCTCTAGTAGAGTTGTTGAGAAAATGTTCATATGCGCAAAATGAGGTGACAATCAGAACTAGTGAAGTCTTTCTCTGATCAGGTTCTTAGTCTGCCATGAGTACCGCTTAATCTTGGCGGAGACTCCGTAGCCGCAGGCTGCACATTTTTTTTCTTTGACGTTGTACGCTCTTCTGCCGCATCGTCTGCATCGAATGTGAAGGGTCTTTCCCATTCGCCTTCCAAAAGATGGGGTTCCTTTACTTGTTTTTCCCAAAGGAATTTCACCTTGGGGGCGGAGAAATCAGGATGACGTTGTCTCCCCGAACGATTATCACTCCAAGTTTTTTCACGTTCTCTGTGTCCGTTGTGTCCTCTGTTTCTTCCAAGACTAGATTGAGGTGTTGATCAAAACCCTTCAGTTTTCCTCTCAACCTCTTTCCGCCTCTCAGTCGAACGAGAACTATTTTTCCAAGGCTTTCCTCTAGAATTTGAGTGGTCATCTCGCTCATACGTTGTCCTCTCGCTCGCTTTTCCTATCTGTGCTTTTATAGGTGCCCACGCCCATAATTTAAAGTTATTGCATCAGAAGACAACGTTGGCGGTGTCTGAAAACGGCTGTTAGGCGACATTTCCTGAAGGAAAGGGAGGCGAGGCAACTTCTTCTTGAACTTTCCCGAAAGTTAAAAGTTGACGCCGAACAGCTGCTTGGGTCTAAACCACGCATCGAATTGGCTGAGACTCAAAATGTTGAAATTTTCATCATTAACGGAAAACCTCTGTTTGCGAGATCCGAGGGTACTTTTCTGCCCACATTGATCTCCAACGGAGTTTTTTCCATTCTCCCCAAGATCGTGGTAGACATGGGCGCTATTCCCCACGTTTGCAACGGCGCCGATCTGATGGCTCCCGGAGTCGTTCAGATCGATGGAGATTTCAACACAGACGATCTTCTCCTCATCGTCGATGAGCGCCACGGCAAAACTTTGGCGATAGGTGCTGCCCTACTCGATTCACATGGTATGAGAAAACTTAGACACGGAAAGGTTGTAAAGAACATTCACTATGTAGGTGACAGGCTTTGGAAAATGCTAAAGGAGATCTAGGAAAACCTTTGTCCCAGCTTTTGTCAAGCTTCTTCAGAGTCCTATACAAATAGGACGAGACTGCTTTTTTACTTTTTTCGTAGCTTCAACGCCGAAGCATATTTTCTTGGGCATCTCTAACTTGAAAGCATCTTCACTGATAAGGGTGAATGTCCCTTGATTGTTTAATCTTGTAGTTCTCTTCCCGCTTTTTTTACTATTTCCCACATTTCTTTTCTAACATCTTTTTCTAAAGGCTCAACTTCATGAGACGCCAAGATTTTCTTGGCTCTTTCTTTCGCCAACTCACACATATCCTTACGGCCTGCTTTAACCCATTCTTCTCTGCTTCCCCTGTCCAACAGCGTGGGTCTCCACTGATCGCTTAACACGTGGTCGCTAGTATGTTTTTGAGCCAAGTAATGACCTCCTATTCCCACCTTCTCTACAACTTCAAGGGCCAAGGAGTCCGCGTTCACGTCCACACCCTCCACAATTCGATAAAGTGCTCCAATGATCTCATTATCGAGAACCAACTGCTCAAAGCTATAGGTCTTACCAGAATCTAGTAAGGCAGGGCCATAAATGAGGCTGGCACCTGCCAACATAGGAATGATGGCGGTCATAACCTTTTCAAACACTGTTTGAGGCCCAGGAACTTTCGCATCAGTTGAACAAGCCCCTATCCAAGATGGAATTCTATAGTATCTCGCCAATTGAGCGCATCCCGAGTTGATCAGAGGTCTCTCGGGGGCACCCAATGCCAATTTGCCCGTTTTCATATCCATTGTTGATGATACGCTACCGTAAAGCACAGGTGTTCCAGGGTTTACAAGTTGGACCAAGGCTATCCCACTGAGAACTTCGGCGTTGATCACCACCAGCTCACCTGCAATTGTTAGTGGCGCTGTTCCTCCCCCCATCGCCATACTTAATATGAAGAATGGCAACCCGAATTTGGCGAATTCGATCAGGGTTTCCGTGTCTTCCTTAGAGTGTTGTAAAGGGCTTATAGGACATGTACTAGCAGAGATTACTGGCTTCTTCCTAAGCTCTTCTTCACTTCCCACAATCGTTGCTCCTATCTGAACGTAGTGCTTAATTGCATCAGCGCCATAAGTTGCGTGTGACACGTGTTTCTCAGTGTTGTCCAGTCCTATTGCGAGTTCATGGAGAGCTCTCACGTACTCCGGGACATCATGTGCAGTAACTGTGGGAAGGAACACATGAATATTTTCCAAAGCGTCTGTTAGTTTAGCGAAATTGGCAACATCTTCGCTTCTTGAATCCCTGTGCATTCCCGTATTCAGATCGTATACTCTTATTCCATAACTTGAATTGTTGAAGTAGGTTTTTCCACCTGGTTTGAGCTTAACAGTGTGTTTAGGATTTCTGGCGTACAGCGTAACAACCTCGGGGGCTTTCTCAATCAACTCCTTCAGCAGTTGTTGAGGTATCTTCACAACTTTCTTATCATAATTAACAATTGCTCCGGCTTCATCCATTAGTTTGAGCGCTCTGTCTTCGTAAATACCTACGCCAATCCGTTCTAATACATCTAGTGTAGCCAAATGGATTTCGTAAAGTTCGTCTTTATTGAGTAGGTTGAGTCTAGATCCTTGAGACCATAAGGGTTCACTCATAACTCCGACCTCGGTTCTTAGTATTCTGGCTAACAAAGGAAAAAGAATTTCGCCCACATTGCTTGAGAATTTGTAGTCTACAAGTCATCATGGCCTTAATGATTAACTTGACGCTTTAGCTAGACTTTTATAAGGAATGTATACTCCACTGATTCAAAGTGCCAATGATTCTACTTGAGTGATTTTCAGACATTTTAGACATTTTCATCTAAACCCGAGCAAGAGCCTCGTTATGAACAAGCTAGTTTATTCACGCCTACCATCCGTCTGTGCGATTCTCCTCAAAAGTTTTGGAAAATTGTATGTTATGCAGAAATATCTCTGGTACACAAACCTTAAAGTTTAAAGGTTGGCTACTTTATCCCGGGGAGCAGAACTTGTCAAGCTTAGGGAAAAAATTTGGAAAAGTTATCGGCAAGATTAAGAAGGGTGAAAAGCCAGAGGTGACTGAGGAAGCCCCCGCCTCAGCTGGGTCTCCGGCTAAGGCTTATTTGAAAGCCCTACCTTTACGCGACCTTGAGGACGTAGATGTTATTAAAAGCGAAGTAAAATCGGGGAACATACTCATCTTAAGAGTCGGCCCCCTCGCAAGAAAGAGTGTTGAAGATGTTAAACGGGCAGTAAACGAGCTATACGAGTTCACCACAGTAGTTGGAGGAGACATCGCCCGTCTAGGTGAGGAGCGTGTGGTTATCACTCCCCCCTTAATCCGAATCTGGCGGGAAAAAACAGTCGCTCCCAAGCAGGAAATGCCTACCGCAGCCTGACTGTTTCTAGGATATCTGGCACACATGCCCTAACGTTGTACTTTCTTTGAAAGATATTAGCGATGTTTAGACACTTCAGCCTCTCGCCGTGACAAACAATCACTCTCTCAAGCTTTGGCGCAACCCGACGGATGTAACGGATAATTTGTCTCCTGTCCGAATGCCCAGAAAAGCCCTCGATGGACTCAACCTTCAAGTTAACCTTCACAATCTCGATTTTTCCCTCGCTGTTTATCATAGGCGTTTCCGCCAAGCCCTTCTGCACTCTACGCCCTAAGGTTCCCTCAATCTGGTAGCTAACGAAGATCATCGTGTTGTTTTCGCCCGGCGCCAGATACTTAAAGTACTCAACCACAGGCCCGCCCTCCAGCATGCCGGAAGTCGCCATAATGATGCTCTGCTTCCCCTCCACGATTTCTTCCCTTGCGCTTGGATGCTCCACAATAGTGAAGTAATCCGATTGAAACGGGTTAACTCCCTCATGTAGAATGCTGTTCCGCACCTCCCTTGCCAAGTACTCTGGATAAGCCGTATGGATGGCGGTTGCCTCGGAAATCATGCCCTCAATAAACACTGGCGCCTCCTTCAACAGTCCCTGCCGCATATACCCATCGATAATCAACATGATTTCTTGAGCTCTGCCAACAGCCGGAACCGGAATCAACACCTTGCCCCCTCGATCCAAAGTTTCATTTATCACCGACGCAAGTTTCTCTTCTGCCTCCATCCTAGACGGCATTACGTCTTGTGGAGCTCCATACGTGCTCTCGGTTATTATAGTCTCCACCCTTGGAAACTCTGTGACAGCGGGCTCGAGAAGCATGGTTTTTGCATACTTGTAATCGCCTGTGTAGACAATGTTGTGTAGTCCTTCTCCGATGTGCAAATGTGTCACGGATGAACCAAGAATGTGTCCTGCGTTGTGCATGGTTAGACGGACGTCCGGTGCTATGTCGGTCACGGCGCCGTGTCGCAACGGAATTGTGTGCAATACAGTTTCTCGCACGTCTTTCTGATCGTAGGGTGGCATCACCCCTTGCTTGCTCGAAACGTCAAGATAGTCCAGTTGAAGTAAGGTCATGAGGCTTGAAGTGGGGGCTGAGCAATAAACCGGGCCATCGTAGCCGTACTTAAACAAGAACGGGAGAAAACCGCAGTGGTCTAGATGCGAGTGGCTTATGATTACGGCGTCTAAAGAGTCTAAATTGAACTGGGGCGTGTCGAGTCGAGGAAAGGCTTGGAGGGGGTTTGCAGAGCCAGGGTTGATGCCGCAGTCCAGCAACACTTGGCTTTCCCTTGTTTGCACTAGAATGGTGGATCTCCCAACCTCTTGNAAGCCGCCTAGCGCGGTGATTTGGATGTCTCCAACCCCGTANACCATNGGTCTGAAGATTTTCTCACCCACTGTACGGAGTATTCTGTCCCGCTCCTTACTTTCGGTGTGGAGAAAATGCCGCATGTGCGCCATGATTTTTGATGGTATTGGGGGACTCCTTAAGATTCGTGGTCTCCATCGTGTATGTTTTATGATCTCCTGCAGGATTGCTCCGTTTCTTCCGATCGCTAAGCCGGGCTTTTTAGCTTCTGTGGTAACCTCGCCTAGGCTAGGGTCAAAACTTATGCTGGTGATCTCTGCCTCTTCAGGAACAATCTTGTGTATAATCCTTTCTGCTTCCTTCTCCGGCAATCTTACAGAGGGGTCAGAACGCACAACGATCCTTTTCCTAATCAAGTTGACGATGTCTGCAATTACATAACCCTGTTCAATAAGAACCTCTGGCTTCTTTGTGTAAACCGCTAAGGATGGGCCTTCAAATTCGATGCGAGTGATCTCTGCCTCTTTAGGGATGTGCTCGAATATTGTTTGACTGATTTCCACCTTTGTTTTGTCGAAGACTTTCACGTTGCCTTCTCGCTCCTCACGAGCCTCCCAAGATACCTTTTTTTTCATCGTTGCCTAGTTCACGATACCCTTTCAAGTCTATAACAGCCACGTCGAAGCTGTCTCCACTCGCGGTGTCCCTTTTCATAGCAGAGTCAACGGCGCGCACAACCACGGATAAAAGATCCTTGATCGTCATGTCCTCTTTGTATTTGTCTTCTAACACTCCGTAGGCTATGGGAGAACCTGAACCCGTAGCGACGCATTTCTCTTCTGTGAGACTGCCAAAGGGGTCTAAGGAAAAGACGTGGGGTCCTGTGGTGTCAACGCCCCCGACGAGAACCTGGGCTATCATCGGCGCTAATCGAGCTGAGAAAAAGAGGTTCGCAATAAGTCGGGCTGCGGAGCTTACCGGCATTGGACGTTTGGTGTTCAGTTTGAACAGCTGCGCATTTGCCTTGAGTATATCCACTGTTCGTTGCGCGTCTGCAACGGTGCCTGAAATGGTCATGGCCAAGTGATCGTCGATCTTGTACACTTTTTTCCCTCTCTTGTGGGCTACAAAGGTTCCCATCGTCACGCGAGTGTCAGAGGCCACGATAATCCCGTCTTTGCAAACGACTCCAATTGTTGTTGTCCCTTTCAAAGCTGACTGATCAAACATTTCATGCATCTTCCGTTCTCTCCCGAAAATTTGATGTACCAACAATAACTTCTCGGGAGAAGCTAGCGACATGTAGAAACGGAGATGTTGGTAATAAGTTTTTTGTGTGATTCTGTTCTAGAAACTAAGTTAAACAACATCAAGTTAGAGCAAGTCTTAAGTCGCACATTCGAAACCGACGGGTTTAAAAGCATTTCAGGCCAACTAATATGGGTCAACCTCAAAACGTGATCGCGATTGAAGCTACACCGCATGCAGCTTCCAAGAGAAGTCATCGTGGGAAACGAAATCCTAGAGCTTATCGGCGACATCTGTAAAAGGCTCGGCTTTTCCAAATCTGCACTTGTGGTAGTGGGTCCTCACACGCGTCATATTACGGGCCAGAGAATTACCGACCTCCTCGACGACGCAGGAATTGATGTTAACCAGTTCATTGTATCCTCCTTCACTGTAAAGGATGTTAGGACGGTTGAGGAAAAAATAATGGCATTAAAACCGCAGGTGGTGCTTGGAACCGGCGGTGGCACCAAGATCGATGTTGCAAAGCTTGGTTCTGCGCGTCAAGGAGTTCCGTTCATAAGCATACCGACCACAGCGTCTCACGACGGAATTGCGAGTTGCGTTGCTTCTCTTAAAGGACTGAACAAACCCTATTCCAACATGGCGCAGTCCCCAATGGTCATTGTCGCTGACACCAGCGTTATCACCCAAGCGCCCCATCGATTTGCGGCTAGCGGGTGCGGAGACGTTGTGGCCAAGTTTACGGCGGTTCGCGATTGGGAGTTAGCCCACAAAGCAAAAAACGAGTACTACGGCGAGTACGCGGCGAGTTTATCCCTGATGAGCGCGAAGCTTGTTGCTGAACACGCAGATATAATTCAGCCCGGGTTGGAAGAGGGTGTGCGGGTTCTCTTGGAAGCTCTGATTAGCTGCGGCGTAGCCATGAGCATCGCCGGGAGCAGCCGACCCTGCAGCGGTTCAGAGCACCTGTTCAGCCACGCCCTCGATCTTATCGCGCCAAAGCCAGCCATGCACGGGGAACAATGTGGTGTGGGAACAATAATGATGGCGCGTCTTCACGGAATGGATTGGAAGCGTGTCAAAGAAACTCTGGAAAAGGTGGGTGCCCCCACCACAGCGGAGGAGTTAGGAATAGAGCCTGAACATGTTGTACAGGCTTTGATGCGGGCAGGTACGATTCGACCTGAGCGATACACCATTTTAGAGGAAGGAAGGCTAAATTACGATTCGGCTGAGAAGCTCGCAAGAGCCACAGGTGTGATAGAGTAAAAGCTTGAGTCAGCGTTTGTCTTTTTATGACTGTTCTCTGCCAGTTTCCTTTCTTTTAAACGCTTCAACAAACTTTACGGTTGTAGTTTCTGTAAAGAATTTTTGTATGTCAGCGGCGATGCCTCTCTTCGCAAGTTGCAGTCCCTCCAAGTAGAAAGCTTCTTCAGGCACGTTTATTACTACACCCTTTTTGGTTATCTTCAAGTTGAACTTTTCTACCTCAACCGCTGGAATCCTTCTGTGGATGAGGGCGGTAATTTTCTCCACTTTTGTTCCAAGCTTTTTCTGAACAGTGACATCGTAAACTAGGGTTTTACCCGCTAGTGGAGGGTTGAAGTCTAGCTGAACCCTTCCAGATCCCATGGTTCTCACGGTGGCGAGTTTTCCGTCAAGCTCAATGCGCATACCCGGTTGAGGTGTGATTCCGCGGGTGGTGAGTCTTCGTAGCGGAACTAGCCTGACCTTTTCTGGGTCGCGGGGTCCAAAAGCGTTTTCCGGCGGTATCTCGATGGAGGCTGTTTTTTTAAGCTCAAAGTTGGATAGGCTTTCTTCTANCGCCTTCAGCATCCACCCTTCACCGACAACNATCANCTTTGACTCGTAGATTTCGCCTTCTTTGTAGAGCCTCTCTTTTTTCGCCACTTCCTCCATTGTGGTGTCGAAGACCTCGCNGGTTTCTTTAACCTTAGCCACGTAGTCGANATGAATGAAATCTCCTTTTTCAANCGACATCCCAGATCATCTCGCGAATACTACACTTTGTCGGGTTCTGCCTTTAACGTTTATTCACAGATAATCTTTTCGTTGAAATCGGCTAGGACGTAGTGTCAATGTCTCGCTGCACGCGCGAGCCTGAGACACAGAGACACATTTAAGATTTCATGCTCGTCTATGAGGTGTTATGGGACACAAGCATACCCGTCTTGGGCCTGTTTGAAAAAGCCGCGAGTGTTAAGAGCGCCAAGAACATATCACAGAATGATAGAGAAGTTGAGAGCAAGTTCGTCTTAATTCCTTTACAGTGAAGCTTTCTTAATAAAAAGAATGGGGGAAATGAACGTTTTACTTCTTTGCGATGCCTAAGGCGCCGCCGATTATACCCAAGATCAAGCCTATGAAAAGGCCGCCAGCTGTGAAGAACAAGCTGATAATCGAGAAAATCAGCACAAGTATACCGCCGATGACTTCTTTTCCTGGCATGTAGATTAGAACAGCGCCTATTATGACCAAGATAGCCAAAACCAAGCCAATAGCTCCCCATGTTGCTAGAGCCGCTGCAGCTATATCAGCACCAAATCCATAACCAGGAATAGACTCGCCTATGTCCGCCAACAAAGAAGCCGCTGCAATTAAGAGCATTGCAACGAGCGCGTCGATAATTCCGCCGATAAGCGATACAATGAATCCAGCTGTTGCCCTTTTAACCTCTACAGCTTCTGCCAAAAAGGTTCCCCCTTTTTTATAGTTGTATCCGATTTAAATATAAATCCTTTCAACAGGAATCTCAGACGTTCTGGCAATTTGAACAAGAAAACCTCCATTTTCCTTTGTTTGGATAAAGGCCAAAGAAGATGCTTTTAAAGAATAGCGAGCTCATAAGATTGAGGTAAGAAGCTCCTTGCAACTGAAACGTCTGTTGAGGAAAAGGTGATGACAAACCGACTTCTGAGCAAGAATCTAAGAGGAAGCGTGTTGGACGTCTGCAAGCGTATCGCTGGCTCTCACAAAAGCCGGATCGTTTCCGCTTGTTTTTACGGTCCCTGGGTGTGTGGGTACGCCGACGAAAAAAGCGACGTACACGTTTTGTTGGTGTTGAGCAAAATTCGTTCAATACTGAAGAGTTACCTCAAGCCTCTGAACAGAATTAACGCGTTCATCTTGGCAGTGGATCAAGCAGCCTTTGAAGAAGATGTGAAACAGGGACGGCTGGGAGAGTTCACAGCTGAAAAGATAACTGTTCCCTGCGAACCCCTAATCAATGAAGAGTATCTTCGGCGCCAAGAAGTTAGGGCAAAAAAGCGTATTGTTTTGGAGCTTTTGGAAAACATTGTTTTGGAGTTCCCTGCGCTATCCCATGAGCTTCTCATTCAGGCGGAATACTTCATGTATGAGGCCATGATGCGGAGGGCTCGAGTATTTTTGCCAGTCACTTATAGCTTTCTCAACATGTTGAGGAGGGACGTGAGGAAAGAGAATGTGGAATCGATGATGAGAGGCTATTTGGAAGCCCTCGATGAGCTCGCAAAAGAAGATCAGATAACCGTTTCGAACGGGCACATTAAGATTACAAAGAATCTCATGAACGCGATCAGAAGAAGAAAGTTTCGACTCCCCCTCTTCCTCAAATCCTTTCAGAGATCAGCTCTCCTTCACATTCTCACCATTCTGCCCAAAATGATGAGACCTCTCGCGTACGATGAGGAGGTCTTCATGAGGTCTAATCGTGGGGTAAAAGCCGAAGAGCTAGTGTTCCAGCTTGAAGACCCCAAAAAATACTTGTTAATACCCACTCCCCTCGGATTCGTGACGCTGTCGGATAAAACTGGCATCAAGGACTTCGTGAGAAAAGCCGTTCCGGGAGGAGAGGTTTTGGACATGAAGATTGAAGAAGTGGGAGGGGTTTTAAACGCCGTCTACCTGCTCACCTTTCAGAAGAACCGTGAGAAACAGAAGGTGAAAGTGAAAAAGTTTAAGAACTGGTACGGCTTCAAGTGGTTTCCTCTGGCACTGTGGGCACTAGGCACCAAGACTTTTGCTGTACTTGGACGATCAAGGTTAGAGAGAGAATACGCTGTAAACAAGTTCTTGCACAGCCAAGGCTTTCCCGTTCCAACAATTCTTTACTTCAGCCCAAAACAAAGCCTGATTTTCGAAGACTTCATTGAAGGAGAAAACCTAACCAAGATTATCAAGCGAATTATCTCGTCTAGAAAGGAGGAGGTCACAGCGGAAGCCGCGTTAGTGAGAGAGGTTGGAAGAAAAATCGCGGAGGCTCACAGGCTCGGCGTTGCCCTTGGGGACTGCAAACCAGAAAACATCGTCGTGACGAAAAATGGAAAAACATTTTTTGTGGACCTTGAGCAGGCAACAAGAGACGGAAATGGGAATCAAGCATGGGATGTGGCGGAGTTCCTTTACTATTCAGGTCATTACGTCTCTCCAATCTCTCCCGCAGACTCCGCAGTGCTCATCGCTAAGGAGTTTATCAGAGGATACTTAGAAGCTGGGGGAAGGCGGGAAACTGTGAGGAAGGCGGGGTCCGCACGATACACTAAGGTGTTCAGCATCTTTACCCCTCCACAAGTCCTCTTAGCCGTCTCCAACATCTGCAAGAAGACGGGTGAGGAATGACGATGCCACTGGACGAAGTTCAAGAGTTAATAACCACTAAAGTAGGCAGGGGGCAGAGATGAAAAAACAGAGAACGACCCTCACCTTTTACGGCGGAGTAAACGAGATCGGTGGAAACAAGATCCTTTTCGAAGACAAAAAAGTTAGAATCTTTTTGGATTTTGGACGGTCTTTCACTTTGGGTGCAGACTACTTTACGAGTTGGCTTAGACCCAGAACAATAAACGGCTTGGGAGACTATTTTGAGTTTAGTCTATTGCCAAAGATAAAAGGAATCTACGATAAAGAACAATTGGCGTTTACTGACCTCCCTTATACTAAACCGAAAATTGATGCTGTGTTTCTTTCTCACGCCCATGTGGATCACATGGGGCATATTGCATTTCTTGACGAGCAGATTCCTATACATTGTGGTTACGGAACAAAGATATTCGTTTCCTCAATGGAGGAAACCAGCCCCGTTGATTTTGGAGAACACCCCTATGAAACGTTCAGAACAGGGCACAAAATAGGAATTGGGCATCTGGTGGTGGAGCCTATTCATGTTGACCATTCTATCCCTGCTTCCTACGGTTTCATAATTCATACGTCCGAAGGCGCAATCGTGTACACTGGAGACCTTAGAGTGCATGGTCCTCGGAAAGAGATGACGAAAGAATTTGCGGAAAAGGCATGTGCGTCTGATCCCGTAGCGATGATAAGTGAAGGAACCAGAATGGTTAAGATGGAACGGAGAAAGAACTACTCCGAATTAAAAGTAAAGAAATTAAGTAACGAAATCGTTTCCAAAACAAAAAAGATAGTGTTCGTTACCCATTACGGGCGAGACACGGATAGGTTCAGAACATTCTACAACGTAGCCAAAAATAACGATAGAAAAATCATCATATCTCCGAAAACCGCTCATCTACTGAGCGGGCTTGTNCAGGATAGGCANCTTCACCTTCCAGATCCCATGAAAGATAAGAACATCCTAGTTTATTACAAGAGGAAAAAAACTGGGGGCTTCCTAGAAGGAGACTACTACGTTTGGGAACGGAAGTTCATGGAAAAAATGGTGAATTACGAGTTCGTGCGTGAACATCAAAGCGAAATAGTTATGGATTTGGATTTTTATCAGTTCGCAGAACTCATCGACATAAGGCCGGATCCAGGTAGCCACTTTATCCACAGCATGAGCGAACCCTACAGTGAAGAAGACATCGAAGACGTGGTCATGCACAATTGGCTAGACCACTTCAAAATCAAATTCCACCAACTTCACGCTTCTGGTCACCTAAACAGACGTCAACTAACAGACTTAATCAACTATATCAAGCCGAAGAGAATTTTNNCAGTGCACACAGAAAACCCCGGGCTCTTCAGAACAATAAACAAAAACGTACACCTAGTTAAATACGGAAAAAAGTACACGATTTAACCATGCGACAANAAAGTNTTTCCAATACAGAGAGACCNTCCAGAGTTGTTCAGCAAGTTTGNGAGAAACGTTGGTAGCAAAGTCTTAGCTGTTGAAAAGGAAGGAAATGCGTCACTTGATAAAAATCGAGTTGAAACTAAGTTTTTGTCAGAAGTTCGCTGAACGCTTGAAACTCGCTTTCAGAGATCCACCCCTCGTCCCTCAAACCTTCCAACCCTATTTTTATCCTTTTACGCGACTCTTTTGGTCGCAAAATGTTTGCTTTAACTCCAGCGTCGCTTATTTCTTTTTCAAACACGGGGTTGTGCTCAACCACGATGAGAAGCTGATTGAGGAAACTCGTGATGGACTTTGAACGGTGCTGGAGAAGCGACTTTATCTTTGCAACCCCAAAAACACGCTTGAATTTTGTCAGGATACCCATGCTACCTGCAATTGAAGGAGGGTGCAACACGTATCTCTTCTTCAACTCTGTTTGGTAACAAGCGAGGTAGAGAGGTAAGTATGCCAGCGCATATCTTCTTCGTCTCTGCGATATGCCCATCCCCTCAAGCTCGTTTAACGTCGCCCTCTTTAACCCAACCAATTTGTTAATCTGATCTATAATCGTGGAAGTCTTATCTTCCAGCAAATTTATTTCCTGTTGGCTCATCTGAATTTTGGCGTCGCGGGAAGCCTCCAGTTCCTCAGATGCCTCATAGCCGCCTTGGCTCGTACGTTACACTCTGATTTGATTTTGGATATTTCAACTCTCTTGGCGGATTCAGCGTCTTCTATTTTTTTGTCTGCATTCCTGACTTTTTTCTCTACAACGGAAAGCTCGTTTTTGTATTTCTCAAGTTTTTGCCTCCACTTCAGCTCACCGGTCTCGTCTTTACCAAGCTTACAAGATTCTATTTTTGCTTCACAATTGTCGATTTTTGCTGTTACGTCTTTCCTTGTTTTTTCAAGTTTGACGCGCTCTTGGTGGAGGCTGTGGAGTTGTTTGTCGAATTTTTTGGAGAGTCTAGCGATTTTCTCATCGTATTTCTTCCGGATTTGCTGTACCTTTTCTAAAATTGAAGGTTTGAGGGCTGCTATTTTTTCACTGAATTTATCTCGGATTTCTCTAATCTCCTCACGAACGGCTTTCACATGCTCTCTTGTTGTGACGCTCAGCATTTTCATGCTTTTACGTAGGTTCCCTATGTCATCTCTAAGCGTTTTTCTGAGATTCGAGAAATCCTGGATAAAGGACGAAATTGTGGATTCGTCAATGGTGGGAGACAAGAACGCTTTATCGAGTACAGGCTTCCGAACCGCCTTCGCTTCTTGAAGATAGAAAACAAAGTCTTGGATGAACTTGGGATCTGTGATAAGACCCTCTATCGTCTTTTCCTCCTGCCCCGTGAAGCCTTGAAAATAGTTGAGGGCATCAGAGAGAAAGGCGGAGTATGCTTCGCGTCTTCCAGCGCTTCCTTGAATGTCGTTGATAAACGCTTTGACATCGGGCAGTACGTCATACGTCAACGTGTGTGTCTCGACGCCTAACCCGTCAAACAGCAGGCTTCTTCCTCTCCACGGAACCAACCACATGGGATAGCATATCTCAGCGATGAAAATCAGTTTTTCGACTGGCTTCCTCAAAATGAAGCCCTCACCCTTTCCCCTCTCTGATTCAGCTAGACAAAGGATGGCTGCCCTCTCCATCTCTTTCGAGAATATTTCTTCACGATCCTTGGCAGATACCGCGAAGGGGAGGAGGAACTTCGCTGCCCGTTGGGTCACATTTTCCACCATCATTCATAGTCGGCTTGTTTTACGCTTTATGCCTAACCACTTGTGTGTATCCGCGATATAAAATTGACTAGATTAAGCCCCCTTAAACGACGGTTTTCGACAAGTCCTTTAGTTTAAGCTGCGCAACTTTATTATCTCGCTAGCCATTTTAGAGGAGACGGTAGGCTTCGCGTTGTCACAAACTATCAGCGAGGGAGACAGCGTTCTCCTTTACCTAAATCAGAAGAGAACGTATCTGGTTAAGGTGGAGAAGGGGAAAAGCTTCCACACACACAAGGGATTCATTCAACTGGACGATTTGATTGGCAAAGAGTATGGAACTCGAACAGCGAGCAGCATGGGAGTTGAGTTCGTGGCGCTTAAACCAATCCTACGAGACTACGTGTTTAAGATGTTGAGAAGAACTCAGATAACCTATCCTAAGGACATCGCGCTCATAGTTATGTTCAGCGGAGTTGGACCAGGCAGTCGTGTAGTGGAGGCGGGAACTGGAACTGGAGCGCTCACCAGCGCACTCGCCTTCTACGTGAAGCCCACTGGACGCGTGTACAGCTACGAGGTTCGAAGAGAGTTCATCGAGACGGCGCTCAAAAACTTGGAGAGAGCCGGAGTGTCCGAGTACGTGGATGTCAAAAACAAGGATGCGACGCAGGGAATCGATGAGGAGGATGCAGACGCCGTGGTTTTAGATATGGCCACCCCCTGGCTGGTCGTGCCCCACGCCTACTCGGCGCTGAAGGGAAGCGGAGCCTTCGTCTCCTTCAGCCCTACCATCGACCAAGTTGTGAAAACGGTTGAGGCTCTAAGGGAAAGCGGGTTTGTAGACGTTCAAACCGTAGAGTGCATCATGCGGAGAATGCAAATGGAAAGGGGGAAAATCCGACCGGAAACCCTGATGACTGGACACACTGGCTACATCACGTTCGCGCGCAAAGCCCTTGTAGAATGAGCCGAATTGCATACTTAAGATTAACGTGAGACACTCTGATAAGCATAAAAAATGGAGGAAATTTATTCGGTTACCTCTCTGCTTACAGGCTTTTTTAGTGTTCCTAATTGTTTGATTATGTATCCTATACCGAACAACACTGCTGATACTCCGAAGAGGGAAAACATTATTGGCAGCCCAGCTACAGCGGCTCCCATGGATTCAAAGTATTTTACCTCAGCCTCAGCAATAGTTATATCAAGGTCTTCTAATTTCACGCCATATTCTTCTTCGGCGACAAAGGCTTCATTATACTGGGATAAAGCCGCACCGTAGTGATCCTTTGCTTCAGCAAAGTCTCCTCTCATGTACAGTCTGTCACCATAAGTTGTTTCGTTGTCAGCTTTGTAAACTAATAGGTTTGCTTTAGCGCTTGTAAAGGTGAGAAGTGGCAGTGCATCAAGCATTTGAGCTAGGTCTTGGGCATCAGCTTGGTCTGGTGAATA
>JGI24422J19971_10000387_pt1 | contig 24271 bp, 20 predicted proteins | sample DeeMarSWOR152_54_FD_19971 | JGI IMG/M metagenome (IMG submission 19971) | reverse complement strand
TTTGTCTGCCGTCAATGTCATCCCAGCACAGGGGAGCTTTTCTCAAAAAGTCCTCATAAAACCGCCTACGACGAACTGGGAATCTCAGAATGCGAAGCCTGCCACGGAAACCATAAAATCTTTCCCCCTTCGGACGACATGCTCGGTACAGGGGAAAAAGCAGTGTGTATTGAATGCCATGACCCGGATTCCAAACCTTATAAGATTGCCTCCCGGATAAAAAAGCTGCTCGATGATTTCGTTCAGAAGACCGACTCTGCTCGAGATTTGCTGGAGCAAGCGGACGAAAAAGGCGTGGAAGTCAGTGACCCGAAGTTTAAACTTAGAGAGGCCCATACGCTGCTGATCATGGTCAGGAACCTCACCCACAGTCTCGATATCCCAGCCATAGAGGAGAAAATCCAGGAAGGCGAGAAAGTGATCCTCGAAGTTCATGAAGCAGGACAAGCGGCTCTGAAGGAAGCCACATTCCGGAGAAGAGGCCTGATCATCAGTACATTTTTCGTGTTTCTCCTCGCCATTGCTCTCTACCTCAAAATAAGACTGATCGAAAAGAAGAATCAGGCGAAGTAAAAAAGCGACAGCGCTTCCTCATCCTCNACAAAACCGTTCATCCACGCTGGAAGTCTCCTGAACATCGTTGTGAACGATAGTTCCTATGGAATATTCCCGAGGCAATATTTTTTGGCCTCCTTCCTTTTTTATGAGACTGATCTCTGGCAATGGAAAAGAGTCCGTTTCTCCAGCGCCCTTAAAAAAGCGCTTTTTCAGTTCGGCAAGAGCGGCCAAAACATGAGAAAATCTATAATTTCTATAGATAAAATATTGACTTGAGCGAAGTTATGGATTAATATAAACTTTAAATAAAAAAGGAGGATTGGATGAAGAAAATACTGTTAGTGTTGATCATTATCCTGACTCTTGCTCTTATTGTTTCTCTCTTCAGCGAGGAATTCACCTACGTCGGCGCAGATAAGTGCAAAATCTGCCACAAAACCGACAAACAGGGCAAACAGCACCCCATCTGGGAAGAGAGCAAACATTCCAAATCCTTCGCCGCCTTAAGCTCAGAACAGGCTCTTCAGATAGCAAAAGATGCAGGGATGGAACAGATGCCGGCCGACAGCCCGAAATGTCTCGCCTGCCATTCTCCTCTTTTTGAGAAGGCTGCCGAGCTCAAGGAAGAAGGCGTGACCTGTGAAGTCTGTCATGGTCCGGGAAGCGCCTACAAAAAGCTGAGCATCATGAAAAACCGGGAAGAAGCAGTACAGAATGGGCTCATCGTCTATGCCTCGTCCGATGCCATTAAAAAGCAGTGCTTGAGCTGTCACGAGAATGCTCACAACAAGCCTTTTGACTTTGAGGCGAAATGGGAAAAGATCAAGCATCCAAGGCCAGAAAAAGAATAAAATATAGTTTTATTCCCGACAGAATATAAATCGCTTTTTCTATTTACATAATCAAAAAATAAAGGATTTGTCCCCAAGTGAGAGGAATCCTCCAGATTATTTGGAACAATATTGGCAGCTCCCTGAAAGACAAATCTCATACAATAATGATGTCGTCGAGGGCCTTGCGAAGCATTCTCGTAATTAACAATGTGATGAGATTGCCATGCTCCGCTCGCAATGACAATTGAAGCATTCTTTTTGCTCTGGACACCTCAATCCCGACACTAAGGGAGAGGCTCAAAATAGAAAATATGAATTTTATTCTTATCAACAAAGAGAATACGATGGCTAAATTCAAATTATCCCTGCTTTTCCTTTGCCTTTGCCTGATTCTATCCTTGTCAGGGTCGGGCAAGCCTCTTGCCTCCGATGTGAACGCAAAATGTCTCTCCTGCCACAGCGTTGAATCCGGGGGCGAAGACAGACTCAAAGTCAACGAGAACAACCTCCTCTCCTCCGTTCACGGCACACTGGCCTGCACAGACTGCCATCTGATTTTACCAGGAGAAAAAGAAGCGGGGATCCCTCATAAAAAAGACATGCCCGATGTGAACTGTACGGCCAGCTGCCACCGGGAACCAACCGAGCATAAACCCGGCGCCGGCCCTCTCTTTTACCCGGACAGTGTTCACGGCAGAGCTTATCTGGAAAGAGGAGTACAGGAAGTAGCCAAGTGCTGGGACTGCCACACCAAGCACAACATCAAGAAAGCATCAGATCCTGAATCCATGGTCTACCGCAATAACATACCTCTCACCTGCTCCATCTGCCATGAGAATATGCAGGTGGTGATCAAGTTCAACATCCACCGCGAAGCGCCCTACCAGGAATACCTGCAGAGCGTCCACGGCAAATCGCTCCTTAAAGAGGGGCTTTATTCCTATGCGGCTGTCTGCACGGACTGCCACGGGGTGCACGACATCAAAGGAGTGGGCGAACCTCATCTCATGGCTAAAGAGCCTGATACTTGCGGGAAATGCCACACCGTCGTTTTCGATAAATACAAGGAAAGCATCCACGGCCAGGAAGTCCTCAAGGGTAACGTGGACGCGCCACTTTGCGTTGACTGCCACGGCGAACATAAAATAATCTCTCATTTAATAAAGGAAGCCCCTACCTCTCCCCAAAACATTCCCGACACCTGCTCAACCTGCCATTCCCGGCCGGAAATAATGGCCAAGTACGGAATCCCGGAGGACCGGATTGAAACCTTTATAGAAAGCATGCATGGAATCGCCATCGGCTACGGCTATGAGGCTGCGGCCAACTGTTCGAGCTGCCACGGGATCCACGATATCCGTCCGGCCAGTGACCCCCTCTCCAAAGTCAATCCGGCCAACCTGGCGAAGACATGCGGCCAGGAAAGGTGCCACCCAGGCATGCCGGATAAGATCGCCGAGTCGAAAGTCCATATAGCCATAAGCCAGAAAAAATCCGGCCCTCTTTACTATATCCAGCAGGTTCTTATCTGGCTTGTCTTTGTCACGGCGGTGATCACTATCGCCTGGTTCGTTCCTGGATTCATAAGAAAAAGAAGATTTTTCAGAAGAAAGAAATGAAAAAAAAGATAGTTCTGCGCACAGCTGCTCTGCTCACCGCTTCTCTACTGTTCACGCCGCTTTTTTTCCTTTCCTCTCCTTTCCTTATTCAGTCAGATGAGGACTGTATGGTCTGCCATGAGGACCCGGAGCTGAAAACCGACGATGGAAAATCGCTCTACGTGGACAGTGAAAATTCCCAGTCCTCGATCCACGGCGAAGCGGGCTTCTCCTGCGTCGACTGCCATTCGGACCTGAGAGAGACAGAAGAATTCCCTCATCCAGACAAACTCAAAGCCGTCAACTGCAGCGAATGTCACGATGAGGCGGCCAGAGAATACCAAACGGGCATCCACATTCATGCCAACCCTGAAGAGGACTGCTGCGCTGTGACCTGTGCCGATTGTCATGGAAAACACGATATTAAAAGCACGACCGATATTTCTTCCCGCGTCTACCCCCTCAATCTTCCCCAAACTTGCGAGAGTTGCCATCTGGAGAGAGTCAAGACCAAAAGGGGCGGAGAGTTCATCAAGCAGTATGAGATCAGCGTCCATTTTAAAGCCCTGGAAAAGGCAGGACTGACCGTCTCCGCCAACTGCAGCCATTGTCATGGTGCCCATGACATAAAATCCGTGAACGACGCCTCATCCCGGGTTTCGCGGAAGAACATCATCCGCACCTGCGGCCAGTGTCATGTGGGGATCGAAAGAGATTATCTGCAAGGCGTCCACGGCAAGGATTACGCCAAGGGAATCAATGATGTCCCTGTCTGTACGGATTGCCACAGCGAGCACGACATCGCCTCGCCCCAGGATCTGAGCTCTCCCGTCTACACCACAAAGGTGGCTGATGTCTGCTCCCGCTGTCATGACGACGCAGTCTTAGCCCGGCAGTACGGGTTTCTCACCGAGAGACTGAAAACATACTCCGGTTCCTTCCACGGAACAGCCTCAAAATTCGGCGAAACACGAGTCGCCAACTGCGCCAGCTGCCACGGGATTCATGACATCCGGCCTTCAATCGACCCCAAGTCCTCTATCAACCCGGAAAATCTGCCTCAAACCTGCGGCACCTGCCATCCAGGAGCGGGAGAAAACTTCGCCCGGGGAAAGATCCATGTCGTATCGGAAAAGACCGGTAACAAATGGGCTTATTTCGTCAAGATGTTCTACATCATCATGATTGCCGCGATCATCACTGTCTTTCTTGTCTTTATTGCGGCCGATTTATTCCACCGACTGAGGCATGATAGAGTGAAGCCATGAGTGCGAAGGAAAATGAAGCCAACGGATCAAAGGCAATGACAGAAAATCCTCCTCTTATCCGGGACGATGAAGTTTTTCTGCGGATGAACCTTGCCGAGAGGATCCAGCATATCGTCCTCATAACCACTTTTCTCATCCTCATGCTGACCGGCCTGCCGCTGATCTTCTATGACCTTAAATTTCTGAAGCCAATCTTCTCTCTGGAAAAGAGCTTCTACGTCAGAGGGATTCTGCACCGCATAGCCGCTGTCGGCCTTATCCTTAACGTGATCTGGCATGTATACTACACGATATTCACCAAAAGAGGCAGGAATAATTTCAAAGAGCTCCTTCCGGGGCTCAAAGACCTTAAAGATGCGTTCGAGCTTTTCTGGCACAACCTAGGGTTGATACGATTTTTATACAGAAAAGGATTTTTAAAAAAATTCTTCAAAGCCCATCCTTACTGGCTCTTCGAAAAAGCCCCGGAGTATGGTCGCTATAACTTCATCGAAAAATTCGAGTACTGGGCGGTTGTCTGGGGCTCTGTGGTGATGATCATCAGCGGCTTCTTTATGTGGAACGTGGAGCTGTCACTCTCTCTGTTTCCCTTATGGGTCCATGATATATTCGTCATCGTTCACGGCTACGAGGCCCTGCTGGCGTTCCTGGCTGTCATCATCTGGCACATGTACAATGTCCATCTCAATCCTGAAGTCTTCCCGATGAGCAAGGTCTGGTTGAACGGAAAGATCACCGGAAAAGAACTGCGCACGCTCCACCCCCTGGAGTACCGCAAGATCCTGGAGGAGAGAAAACAAGATCGGATTCTTGATAACCAGGCAGGGAACTGATAGAATTCTCTACCGAAATCAACGGGGAGAAAGACCATGATCATAGCCAACTTTGCCATCTTTCCCACAAGCGAAGGGGTGTCGGTCAGCAAGTATGTCAAGGGAGCCATCCGCGTCATCGAGGCTTCCGGGCTTAAGAATGANACCGGCGGGATGTCCACNGTGATCGAAGCTCCGGACCTGGCGACTCTTTTCAAGGTGATAGAAAAAGCCCACGAGACCATGGTGAAAATGGGAGCCAGAAGGATTCATATCGACCTGAACGTCGACCACAGGCTGGATTCGGATGCCACCATCGATAGCAAGCTCAAATCCATCGGCAAACGATAATATTCCCGTCCCCTTCAGTATTTTTGAGCNTCAATCCCCTTCTCTGAGAAGCGGCCGGGTGAGGCAGGTCGGACCACCAGCTCCTTTTCTCGATATCTCCTCCCCTCTGTACTCATGGACTTCAACGCCGGCCTCTTCAAGCATTCCTCTTGTCAACGAATTTCCCTCCATCATGATGCAAAGGCCTGGAGCCACTGCCAGCACATTGCAGGCCATGGTCTCAAACTCTGAATCCGGCACTTCAATGAGATGAATCCCCTTCTTCAGGAGCCACTCTCGGAAGGGCACGGGCAGGAGCCTGGAATAGACCACAGCCACGTCACCTCTTACAGGACTGATGAGGGACATCAGATGCATCACTCCCTCAGGTCCTTCCCAGTGCGGCAGGGGAACTTCAACACACTCATCCGCAGCGTCTGCCAGGAGTTCCCTGAATTGACGCAGGCCTTCGCTGTTGGTGCGGTATCCCAAGCCAACAGCCAAGGTTCGCTTGTCGAACCAGACGACATCCCCGCCCTCCAGCTTCCCTTCGCCGCCGATAGAGCCGAGCACGGGGATCCCCAGCTCCTCTAGAAATTTCCCGGCAGCAGGGGGTTCTGCCACTCGCTCCTCTTTTCCCATGGAGCAGAGGACGGCTCCTTTATCGGTCATGAGGAGCGAGTCATGGACATAGATGGAATCCATTCCGGTCTCATCGTCCGCTGGCAAAAAATGAATCTCCGGAATGAACCGCTTCAAGATCCCCCAAAAACTGTCGTACTCCTCGATAGCTTTTCTAAAGTCCGGCGGTGCGGAATAGTTTAGCTTTTCCCATTGGGCCTGGATTCCTTCCTGACTCCTGAAAGCATCCCTTGGATGCTTGAGCAGAAGACTCTTGATCGGGTCGATCTCGGACTGGCTTCCGCATCTCATCAGCTTAACCATTTATAGGAGTCATTACAAATTCCGTTATAGAGAAGAGCTCGGGTTAGGTGGCAAAATAACCGTATGCTCAGCCTTCATCCAGCCTGAGCGATAATTTTTTCTATCACGGAAAATGGAGTATTTACCCATTACCGCTTATTATAAGCGCAAAAAGGTGTCTTGGGTAGGAGAAAGTTCCCCTTTCCTCACTCAGCTTGACATGCTTCTTAGCGGTCTTTAGAATAATGGACTATTTATCGAAAACATATCTTGTTTAAAGTAAGGAGGCTCAAGGATTGAAGAAAGAGTTCATCCCTGGATGGGTACTAATGCTCTTAGTCGGGACAGGGGCCTTATTTCTGTCCAGGCTGGTTGTGGTTGGAGGAAAAAACCCAGTCGAAGCGGCGGCTCTGGCAGTGATACTGGGCATCCTCTTAAGAAATATAGGAATCGTGCCCTCTGTCTGTTATCCGGGAATTAAGACGTTTGAAAAAATTCTAATCCTGGGAATCGTCCTCATAGGTGCTTCTCTTGACTTTAGAAATATTGGCTCTCAGGGCTTAAAAATGCTAGCTGTCATCCTGACAACTATGTTAGTAAGCTTCTTCGTTATCTATTTTCTCGGTAAAGCGTTCAAACTTCCAACATCACTCGCAGTACTCCTGTCCGTCGGCACAACTATCTGCGGTGGCTCAGCCATAGCCGTAACAGCACCCCTTATCAAAGCCAAAGAAGAGGAGACCTCTTACGCAATCGGCACTATTGCCCTCTGGGGACTCATTGCCATCCTGTTTTATCCCAAAATTGCCCAGGTCATCGGCGTGACAGATATCAATTTCGGCGTTTTCGCGGGCACGGCCATCCATTCCACTCCGCAAGTCGTAGGAGCGGGCTTCATCTTCTCAGACCTCGCCGGCAAAACCGCTACAGCCGTCAAACTCGTCCGAAATTGCTTTATGGCCCCTCTGGCCTTTTTAATTGCCATCTATTACACAAAGAACATCCTCTCAGGCCATAAGAGGGAAGTAAGCCAGGTGAATGTCGCCAAAGCTTTTCCCTGGTTCCTGTTTGGCTATTTTGTTATGGCTGGACTGAATACAAAAGGGTATTTATCCGAATCCGGAATCCACGCCTTTAACACATCAGGTAAGTTTCTCATCCTGCTGGGGCTGGCAGGAATCGGTTTGAATACAGTCTTCGCATCCTTCAGAAAAGTAGGATTAAAGCCTTTGATCGTAGGATTGATCGGTTCACTCGTCGTTGCGGGATGCAGCATTGTCATGATCATCCTAATCCTGTGAATAGTAATTCCACTATTTTGTATTCATGTCGAATAGTATAAAATAAGCGGGCTTTTTTATGGTTAATGCTAAAATGTGCTTCAAGGAAAGGGATAGAGATGAACAATAAAATAGACGCGATCCGAAAATTGATGAAAGACAACGGAGTGGAGACCTATCTCGTGCCCAGCTCCGACCCTCATCAGAGCGAGTACGTTCCTGAATTCTGGCAGAGGAGAAAATTCATCAGCGGCTTTACAGGCTCTGCAGGAGATGTGGTCATTACCCGGAAAAAAGCCGGCCTCTGGACGGATTCCCGCTATTTTCTCCAGGCAGAACAGGAACTGGATGGAAAAGTCTTCACTCTCTTCAAGATGGGCCTGCCCGATGTTCCCCACTTCGATGACTGGCTCATCAGGGAGCTTAAGAAAGGAGAATCCCTGGGCCTCGATCCCCGGGTGGTCTCGCATAAGAATTATTCGGCCCTAAAGAAGAAGCTGGAAGACAGAGGAATCCGCCTGAAAACCATCGAGAAAAACCTGGTGGACGAGCTGTGGGAGGGAAGGCCGGAGCCTCCCAGGGGTAAAGTCGAAGTCCACAAGGAAAAGTATTCGGGCGAGACAACGGCGAGCAAACTGCAGAGATTGCGCGCCAAGATGTCTGAAGAAGCGGTGGATGCCCATGTGGTGGCTATGCTGGATTCAATCGCCTGGCTGTTCAACATCCGCGGTTCTGACGTCAAGTACAACCCGGTGACCATATCCTATGCCATAGTGACCCAGGAGAAAGCGTTCCTCTTCGTGGACCCGGGCAAAATGACTGAGGCTGCTAAAAAGTCCCTGAAAGGGATCGTCGAGGTTCGAGGCTATGACGATTTCAGCTCCGGGCTTCAAATCCTGGCCAGGAAAGGCGCGAAAGTCTGGCTTGATGAGGGCAGTGTAAGCCAGTGGATCGTGAGCAACCTTGAGCGAGGCGCCAGTTTTTTATTCAAGCCCAGCCCGATCAAGATGTTCAAAGCCGTCAAAAACAAAACGGAAATATCCGGATTCAGAGCCGCTCATATCCGCGACGGTGTGGCTATGGTCAAATTCCTCTTCTGGCTGGAAAAAAATGCAGGCCATGACAGGGTGACAGAGGTCTCAGCCGCAGAGAAAACGGCTGAATTCAGAACCCTGGATAAGATGTTCAGGGGCATGAGCTTTGAGACGATTTCTTCTTACGGTGCTCACGGAGCTGTGGTCCATTATGCGCCGAGCCCTGAGACCGATGTTCCGCTCAAACCTGAGGGCATCTATCTGATCGACTCGGGCGGACAGTACCTGGACGGGACCACAGACATCACCCGCACCATAAGCCTCGGGAGCCCGACAGAAGAGCAAAAAGAACGTTTCACCCGGGTTCTGAAGGGGTTGGTCGACCTTCTGACAACATCCTTTCCTCAGGGAACCGTGGGCAAGCAGCTGGATACGATCTCCCGGCTGCCCCTTTGGGAAAAAGGATTGAATTACGGTCATGGAACCGGACACGGCATCGGGACCTATCTCAATGTCCATGAAGGCCCTCAGGCTATATCCTATTACCGCTGTATCGGTATCGCGCTGGAGCCGGGAATGATCACTACCATTGAACCCGGTTATTATAAGGATAACGAGTACGGCCTTCGCGTGGAGAATGTGGCTCTGGTGGTCAAGGACGAGGAGAGATCGAGCGAAGAATCCGTTTTTTATACGTTCGAGAACCTGACTCTCTGTCCCATCGACCTCCGTCTGGTCAAAAAAGAACTTTTGACTCAGAGGGAGATCGACTGGCTCAACGGTTATCATCAAAATGTCTTCAAGACCTTAGCTCCCCTCTTAGACGAGCCAGAAGTCGACTGGCTGAAAAAGGCGACACAAGAGATTTAACAAGGAGAATTCGGGTCAGGGCTCGACATTAGACATTTTTTGTGAAAGGACATTGAATACAATCTTTTTTAGTGTCCAATGAGTACATTTTCCATATTGTGGCTTGTGCCTGAGCAGTTCTTCCTTTTAGCCAATGATTGGATGTCTAATGTCGAGCCCTGACCCCTTTTATGATGCCTCCGCCCACAACCACATCTCCATCGTAAAAGACCACGGACTGACCAGGAGTGATAGCTCTCTGGGCCCTGTCGAATTCCACCAGGGCCTGATCCGAATCCAGCGATGTGACTCTGGCTTTAGCCTCCCTGTGCTTGTAGCGGATTTTGGCTTTAACTTCGAGCGGTTCCTTTACGCCAGCCACAGAGATCCAGTTCACTTTTGAAGCCAGGAGGGATTTCTGATAAAGCTCCGCTTCTGGTCCGACCACCACCGTATTCCTCTCGCTCTGGATGGAGAGCACGTAGAGAGGATGCGGGGCTGAGATCCCCATCCCTCTTCTCTGGCCGATGGTGTAAAGAGAGATTCCCCTATGCCGGGCCAGGATCTTATCGTTCAAATCGACTATAGGTCCGGGACGGAAAGAGTCAGGAACCCTGCTCTGGAGGAAGCGGGCATAATCATTATCCGGAACAAAGCATATCTCCTGGCTTTCCCGCCTCCTGGCGACAGGAAGGCCCAGGTCATGAGCTATTTTCCTCACTTCAGCTTTGGTGAAATCTCCGATGGGCAACAGAGTGCGCGATAGCTGCTGTTGAGTCAACAGATAGAGAAAATAAGACTGGTCCTTATGCCTATCCTTCCCTTTTTTGAGAAGATAGCGTCTCTTCTGAGAATCATATTCAACCCGGGCATGGTGTCCGGTGGCGATATAATCTGCGTCGAACGCTTTCAGCTTTCTCAGCAGGACATCGAATTTGATGTACCGGTTGCAGCGGATACAGGGATTGGGAGTTCTCCCCTTGGCGTATTCTTCGCAGAAATCTGATATCACCCGCTTTTCAAAGGATTTTCTGAAATCAACAAGGTAATGAGAGATTCCGAGGGAGAGGGACACCCGGTGGGCATCTTCGGCAGCTTTCCAGCCGCAGCAGCTTCTCAAGCTCTCCGACCTGTGGTATTCACGGGGCAGGCAAAAGAGGTTCATGGTGATCCCGACCACATCATAGCCCTTCTCTTTAAGAAGAGCAGCGGCGACGGAGGAGTCCACTCCTCCGCTCATGGCCACCACGACTCTTTTTTTCTTCATTTTTCTTCAACTCCTAGGATATCATAAAACAAAAAGGGGTAAAAAAAGGAACAGGATATTTTTTAAGGATTATCAATATCTGTTTTTTAGGGGAAACATAGACAGCCCTATTTTTTCAGAAAAAGAAGCCCGCCTTTTTTAAAAAAAATCCCCCTTGCCTTTATGGACAAGGGGGACGAGGCTGAAAAAACCTTTAAATCTATTTAAACTGAATGAAGTTTTTGTCCTCTCAGGTTCTTTCTAGCCTATTCTACTGAGTTTTCTTAACAGCACAGGCGGCACAGCTGCTCTGAGACTCGGTATCCATTTGTCCGCCTTTCTTTGCGTACTTTTCAGGGTCCTTGACAAACTTCTCTTGACAGTTCGGGCAGCAGAAATAATAGGTTTTTCCTTTGTACTCGTATTTCCCGGCAGCCTCGGATCTCTTGATGGTCTCACCACTCACAGGGCAGGTGACCATTTCTTCAGCTTTACTGGCATATTTTTCAGGGTCCTTTTTAAACTTCTCCAGACATTCTTCCATACAGAAATAATAGGTTTTGCCCTTATATTCATAATTCGCTTTCACTTCTGATTTCTTGACCTTCATCCCGCATACCGGGTCCATGACAGTATGGTCAGCATCATTGTCAGCGTATTTTTCAGGGTCCTTGATGAAGGCTTCCCGGCAGCCATCACAGCAGAAATAATAGGTTTTTCCCTTGTATACATAGGGACCCTTGGCTTCTGACTTTTTCACTGTTTTGCCCGAGACCGGACAGGTCACCGTATCGTCAGCTGCCTTCTCCTGGGCGGCCACCACCAGAGCAAAAACGAGAATAAACGCAAAACACAATACGAAAAATTTTGAATGTCTTTTCATCCATTCCTCCTTTGATAATCTCTCAACATATTTTATTAATTATATATATATTATAGGAATTGTCAAATNATTTAGTGCGGTTTTTCTGGGGAACTAAGAGAAAAATTGAATATATCGTGACTTTGTCCAAAAAAAGCTGGAATTCCATCACCAGAATATGTAAAATAATCCAAATGTTGACTGTTCAATCGGAGGGGAATTTCGACGCCTGACATGGCTTCGAAACCCAAAAAAGCCCACCTTGTCTTAGAGAACGGGACACTCTTCTCCGGACAATCCATCGGCTACGACGGCTGTGCCGAGGGGGAGATCGTCTTCAACACCTCCATGACCGGCTACCAGGAAATCCTCACCGACCCGTCCTATAACGGCCAGATCGTGGCCATGACCTATCCCCTGATCGGGAATTATGGCTGTAATCCCGAGGATGTAGAATCTCACCGGCCTTGGGTGGAAGGGTTCGTCATCAAAGAACTGGCAACCCTCCCTTCCAACTGGAGAAAACAGGAATCCCTGGTCGATTTTCTGAAAAGGCACAAGATCGTGGCCATCCAGGGTATTGACACCAGGATGCTGACCAAGATGATCCGGACCGGCGGGGCCCAGAGAGCCCTCATCTCCACCCAAAGCAATGACATCCATGACCTCCGCCTGCAGGTGAAAAAAATCCCTTCCATTGTGGGAGCTGACCTGGCCAGTGAGGTGACGGCCGAGAAACCTTACAGATGGCGGGAGGGCATATATAACTGGCCCAAAGGCTACCCGAACAAGAAAAAACTCAAATATTTTGTCGTGGCTTACGACTTCGGGATCAAGAGAAACATCCTGAGAAGCCTTGTTTCAAACAGCGCAGATGTACTGGTCGTCCCTTCCCGGACACCGTGGGCTGAAATCCTGAAGATGAAACCCGCCGGAGTGCTCCTCTCCAACGGTCCGGGCGACCCCGCTCCTATCGAGTATGCCATCGAGAACATCCGAAACCTCATCGGCAAAATCCCCATCTTCGGCATCTGCCTCGGCCACCAGCTCCTGGCGCTNGCCCTGGGAGGNAAGACNTTTAAACTGAAATTCGGTCACCGCGGAGCCAACCACCCGGTGAAAAACCTGGAGACCGGAGCCATCGAGATCACCTCCCAGAACCACGGCTTTGCCGTGGACATCGACTCTTTGAAAGGACGGGCTAAGCTCACCCATCTCAACCTCAATGACCTGACCGCAGAGGGATTCTCTGTTAAGGATAAATTCTTGTTTTCGGTCCAGTATCATCCGGAAAGCTCGCCCGGACCCAGGGACTCCAGGTATCTCTTCCGGGATTTCATCCAGATGATGGAGGACTTTAAAGGAAAATAAGATGCCCAGGCGCCAGGACATCCATTCCATCCTGATCATCGGCTCCGGACCGATCATCATCGGCCAGGCCTGCGAATTCGATTATTCCGGCACCCAGGCCCTCAAGGCATTGAGAGAGGAACACTACCGAGTCGTACTGCTCAACTCCAACCCGGCCACCATCATGACCGATCCCGAGTTCGCCGACCGGACTTACCTGGAGCCCTTGACCGTCGAATACCTGGAGAAGATCATCCACAAAGAAAAGCCGGACGCCCTGCTGGCCACCCTGGGCGGCCAGAAAGCCCTCAACCTGGCCCTTGAGCTTGATGATGCGGGGATCTTGAAGGAGCACAGGATTCAGTTGATCGGAGTCAACACCGAATCCATACGCAAGGCAGAGGACAGGCTGCTTTTCCGCCGGGCCATGGAGAAAATCGGGCTGGAGGTTCCGGAGTCCGGATACGCGTCCAGCCTCAAAGAAGCCGTGGATATCGTCAAGAAGATCAAATTTCCGGTGGTGATCCGCCCCTCCTTTACTCTCGGCGGGACAGGCGGCAACATCGTCAAGAACTGGCAGGACTTCTATAAGTACGTTCCCCTCGGCCTGGCCATCAGTCCCATTACCCGGATCCTTATCGAGAAATCCATCATCGGCTGGAAAGAATTCGAGCTGGAGGTAATGAGGGACAAAAAAGACAACGTGGTCATCGTCTGCAGCATCGAAAATTTCGACCCCATGGGAGTGCACACCGGAGACTCCATCACCGTGGCTCCGGCGCAAACCCTGACCGATAAGGAATACCAGAGGCTGAGGGATGCTTCTATCGCCATCATGCGCGAGATCGGAGTGGAAACAGGAGGTTCGAACATCCAGTTCGCGGTCAATCCCGAGGACGGACGATTGATGGTTATTGAGATGAATCCCCGGGTTTCCCGCTCCTCAGCGCTGGCCTCCAAAGCCACCGGGTTTCCGATCGCCAAGATGGCGGCCAAGCTGGCTGTCGGCTACACGCTGGACGAGATCCTCAACGACATCACCAAAAAGACTCCGGCCTGCTTCGAGCCGACCATCGACTATGTGGTGGTCAAGATTCCCCGGTTCGCCTTTGAAAAATTTCCCGAGGAAAAGCCCTCTCTCACCACCCAGATGAAGTCTGTCGGAGAAACCATGGCCATCGGCCGGACCTTCAAGGAGGCTCTCCAGAAAGCAATCCGTGCCCTCGAGATCAACCGCTGGGGATTTGAGGAAAAATTCAAGATAAGGGCAAAAAATAGCCTGCGCCGGGACCGCACCCAGCCCAACGCGGAAAGGCTGTGGTTCATCGCCGATGCCCTCAGAGCCGGGATACCTATAATGGAAATCTTCGAGCTCACTCAGATCGACCCCTTCTTCCTTCAGAACATCAAGGAAATAGTGGATTTCGAGAACGAATTAAAACTTCTGAAAAAAGACAATCCCGACTGTGAGTTGCTGCGCAGGGCCAAGGAACTGGGGTTTTCGGACAAGAGGATCGGCGAGCTGACAGGACTGAAAGAGCATGAAGTCCGGAAAATAAGAGAAAAGGCCGGGGTCCTTCCCGTCTGGAAGGTGGTCGATACCTGCGCCGGAGAATTCGAGTCGGAGACTCCCTACTTTTATTCGACCTACGAAGAAGAGAACGAAGCTGAATCCCTTCCCGATAAGAAGGCCATCATCCTCGGCTCTGGCCCGAACAGGATCGGTCAGGGAATCGAGTTTGACTACTGCTGTGTTCACGGCGTTTTTGCCTTGAAGGATTTAGGCTACAAAGCCATCATGGTCAACTCCAACCCGGAAACCGTGTCCACAGATTATGATATCTCCGACCGCCTCTATTTCGACCCGGTGACCCTGGAGGACGTCCTTTCCATCTACCGGAACGAGAAGCCCGAGGGCATTATCGCCCAGTTCGGCGGGCAGACCCCACTGACAATCTCAGTGCCGCTGTGGAAGAACAAGGCGAGCATCCTGGGGACAAGCTCTCAGGCAATCGATGAGACAGAGGACAGGGAGAAGTTCGACAACTTCCTGAAAAGGCTCAACCTGAGGCGGCCGAGAAACGGGATGGCCAGGAATCCTTCCCAGGCTCTGAAAACGGCAGAGAAGATCGGCTTCCCTGTTCTGGTCCGGCCCTCTTATGTCCTGGGGGGCCGGGCGATGAGGATCATCCATGACGAAGAGGAACTGGAAAAATACGTCAGGTCCATCAAGGAATACATATCAGAATATCCTTTGCTCATCGACGAGTTCATCGACAATGCCGTGGAGCTCGACGTCGACCTTCTCAGCGACGGGGATGATGTCTACATCGGCGGGATCCTGGAGCATATCCAGGAAGCCGGTGTTCACTCCGGAGACGCGACCATGGTCACTCCTCCCTATTTTCTGGCTGACAGGGTCATCGAGGAAGTCAAGCGCCAGGTCACACTCATGGCCAGGGAGCTGAAAATCCTGGGGCTGATGAACGTCCAGGTCGCAGTCAAAGGAACAATGATCTATATCCTCGAAGTCAATCCCCGAGCTTCAAGGACCGTGCCTTTCCTCTCCAAGGCTACCGGAGTCCCCCTGGCCAAGTTAGCGACCCAAATCATTATGGGAGAAAAGCTCAAAAACATAAAAATCACCCCGCACCGCATAGAGCTTTACGCCGTGAAGGAGGCTGTCTTCTCGTTCGACAAGTTTCTCGAAGTGGACCCGGTGCTCGGGCCGGAAATGCGCTCGACCGGGGAATCCATCGGGATCGACACCCATTTTCCGCTGGCTTTCCTCAAAGCCGAGGAGGGCGCAGGATTTCACCTCCCTGATGAGGGAAGGGTGTTTGTCAGCGCTCCGGATGAAGACAAGCCGAAGATCATCCCCATCGTCGAGAAACTCGAGCAGTTAGGATTTGACCTGGTGGCCACCGAAGGCACCACCCAGTACCTCCGCAGGCATGGGTTCCGGGTGGAAACCATCGGCAAGATCTACAAGGAAAAAAGAAACGTCCTCGAGGATATCAAAGAGGGAAAAGTCGGTATGATCTTTAACACTCCCACCGGGACGTACGAGATCAGCGATGCCCAGAAGATCAGAAAAGTCGCTTTTTCCTACCGGGTCCCCTGCTTCACTACCATTCCCTCAGCCATGGCGGCAGTCAAGGCCATCGAGATGAGGAGAAAAAGCCCCCCGTCTCTCCTCTGCCTCCAAGATATCCACAACAATTCTGTCAAAGGTTTCAGGCCCCGACACTAAACATCAATATCAACTTCTGTCTGGAATTTTCCTTTTTGTCATGAATCCGAAGTAAAGATGTCCAATGTCGAGCCCTGACCCCACAATTAGCCCCTGAACTTATGGATCAGCTTTTTATACTGGGCGATCATCAATGCATACTTTTTATTGTTCTCGATGAGACAATCCACTGACAGGGTGATTATCTCGCCCTTCTCCATTCCGCTGACATTGCTGATGATGTCAATCTTCTCGATCGTCTCCGCATTCATCTTGTAGGTATGCCTTTTGCTCAAAAGAATCGGCTTTTTTTGTTCTTCACTCGATTTCTCCAGCTTAAGGCTTTCCTTTTTATTTGGTGCCTTCTCGTTCTTTTTTGACTCGACCCTGTACTTCTGGAAAGGCGCTGTACAGACCTTGCATTCATCCCTGAACTGGCCGGTCTTTTTTGTCTTGTAGAAATACTCATCTGTCTCGGGTTTCCACTCTCCGCACATGCTACATTTTTTCTCTGTGATCCCGCTCTTTCCTTTTCTTCTTTCTCCTTTCATAATATCCTCCAAAAACTGTTAACAGTAACATATGTTACTAGTAACATCATAGGAATTTTATTTTCAGCTGTCAATCATCAATTTACTATTATCAACACAATAAATATTTTACTATTGTCATTGCGAGCAGGGGCATAACAATCTTTATCGTCTGGTGTCATTGCGAGCGAAGCGGGGCAATCCCATAGGGAAAAAACACATTTATTTTTACGAGATTGCTTCGTTCCACTCGCAATAACATTTTATTTAATGCATTTATATTCATTCAATTTAAGGCAAGGCTTCTCTATCAAGGGATTTAATTAGCAGTTATTCCCTATAAACTTCTCTGTGTTCCTGGACGAAAGTGATTATCCTAAAAGCGGGAGGAAACCAAGGATCCTTTTTGGGATGAAGGCTTTCTGGTCAGTTAATTGGCGACTTTACCCGTTTCCAGACAGGGAGAACGATTTGATTTTTCGCTGTGACCATCTTCAATAGAATCAATCCCACCACAAAAGACAGAAAAACGAATATTAGAGAAGCCTCGATTCCAAAGCTTCCTCCTGTTACCCATCGTGGACCGGCAATCTCCGGCTGGATCCAGCTATTCAACGAGGCGATTCCTGAGTTCGGCATGCCAAAAATGCCATCTTGAAAAAAATTATGACTCATGTGGAGACCCCAGACAAGCCACAATCGGCGTGTATACATAAATGCCGCAAAAAACAAGATGTCTGTGATAATCATACTTATTGTCGTCCACAAAGTGACATTCTCATTGCCGAGATGAAAGAGGGCAAAGATCAGTGCGGTCACTAGAAAAGCCAGCCAGCTTCCCAGAAGCTCCTCAGATAATCTAAAAAGGATAAGACGGAAGAATAGAACCTGAATAAATGCTCCCATTCCAAAGCTGAAGAAAACATCCACTATGATTTTGGCAGGGCCTAGCTGGGAAATTCGATAATAGCCTAATAAGGCCATCAACAAAACCATGAATCCCACCAAGGCAAAAGAAATCAAAAATCCGATCCCAAATTCCATCAGACTGCCTTTTGGAGAAATCTCAAATGCCTTTCGCTTTTCAATCCACTTGACATATAAGCTGTAGACCAACAACAGGATTGCTAGGGAAAGGACAATATCCGTATTCAGGAATAAAGAACGCAAAGGACCTGAATAGGCAGCAAGGGAACCGGCAATAACATTATTATGGAAAAGCAAATACGGCAACACAAACAGTACGGCAATTATCATTCTTGTGATCGGAAATTGGATAATTCTTCCTGGTATGCTTTTGGGATGGGATTGAGTGAACAGTTGGCTGTATAAATTTACCATGATTGCTTTTCAATATAATACGTTTCTCTTATACAAAAAGTTTTCAACGTGCCCAGTCAGGTCAGGATTCAGGCCAAGAGAGAGACACCGGGCTCAACTGGAATGGCTCTTTGATCCTGAAAATAACCAAAACGTAAATAACATACCAACTTGAATTGACATGCCCTGGATTCACTGCTATAAACAGTATTTATTCTTAAAATCACTCTTGCCTCTGCAGGCGATTTTGAACGAGCAGACTGAGGCTCAAAAGGATAAACCATGAAAGGAAAATATTATAGCGACATCCTGGATGGAATCGGGAACACGCCTCTCATCAAGCTGAACAGGATCACAAAGGGATTGAAAGCGGATGTCTTTGCCAAGCTCGAATACATGAATCCCATGGGCAGCGTGAAAGACCGAATCGCCAAGTACATGATCGAGAAAGCGGAAAAGGAAGGAAAGATCAAGCCGGGTGACACGATCGTCGATAATTCCAGCGGGAACACCGCCCTTGGTCTGGCCATGGTCTGCGCGGTCAAAGGATACAAGGTCAAGATGGTCGTTCGGGATAGTCTGAGCTCCGAGAAGATCAAGTTCCTCAAAGCCTTGAACGTTGAACTGCTGATGGTTGACCACACACTTCCTCCGGAATCACCGGATTCCTACAACAAAATCACTCCCCGAATCGCCACAGAAACGCCCAACGGGTACTATTTCGATCAGCATAATAACCGCGATAACAACGAAACCCATTACATGACCACCGGCCCGGAGATCTGGGAACAGACGGAAGGGAAGATCGATTATTTTGTCTCAGGCGTAGGTACAGGGGGAACTATCTGCGGCGTCTCCAAATTCCTTAAAGAAAAGAATCCCAACATAAAGATCATCGGAGTCGACCCGGCCGGCTCCATATTCTATGACTATTTCCACTCTAAAAAACTCACCAAGCCCTCCCGCTATCTCATCGAAGGTTTGGGGGATGAGTTTCTCATCGGCTGCGTGGATTTCAGCTTGATCGACGATATCTACAGGATCATGGATAAAGAGGCTTTTCTTATGACCAGAGAGCTGGCCGACAGGGAAGCCATCCTGGCCGGAGGCTCGAGCGGAGCGACGATGTGGGCCTGTCTGAAGCTGGCCCGCGAGATCGACAGGCCAGCCCGGATCGTCACCATCTTTGCCGACTCAGGCACCCGCTACTTGAGCTCTATCTACAATGACGCCTGGCTCAAGGAAAAAGGGATACTCTAAATTTCCAACGAGTATTCTCAGGTTCGCTGTTCATGACCGCTGAAAATTTCTAAAACAGGAATGGAGATCAACGGACAATCAATTTACCTTTGAGCATTCCCATTCCGCAGGTGAACTCATACTCACCCTCTTTCTCAGGCAATATTTCTATGGATGTCGTCCTGAACGCAGGAAGCGGTTTCCGAATATTGAAATCCCCAAAAACGATGGTATCTGAACAGTCGGCAGTCTCATCGCGATAAAAATTCAACCGGACAGGGATCCCCTTCTTGACCACGATCACATCCGGGTCATAGCCGCCTTTAACGTTGATCCTGACTTCTTGAATCCTACCCTCTTTGAATGAAGCTTCAGTCTTTTTTCTCTTCGAAAAAAAGAAATACCAGTTAACAAGGACTATAAGCAGGATGCCGGATACAGTTACGATTAACTTTGCTGCCATTCTTGTTCTCCTTCTATACTTTCAGCTTGACTCTTCTCAACCGGAGCGAATTGGATACAACTGAAACCGAACTAAAAGCCATTGCTGCCGAGGCAAAAATGGGGTTGAGCAGAATCCCGAAAAAGGGATAGAGAACACCAGCCGCGATCGGAATTCCTATGGTGTTGTAAAAGAATGCCCAAAAAAGATTTTGCTTTATGACTTTTATCGTTCGCTTACTCAGCTCAATAGCTGAAACCACACCTTGAAGCTCGCCTTTGATCAAAGTGATATCCGAAGCTTCCATGGCCACATCCGTCCCTGACCCGATGGCTATTCCCACGTCCGCCTGGGCCAGAGCTGGAGCATCGTTGATGCCGTCGCCGACCATAGCCACTTTTTTCCCTTCAGATTGAAGTTTTTTTATCTCATGAACCTTATCTTCCGGGAGGACTTCAGATATGACTCTGTCTATCCCCGCTTTTCTGGAGACGGCCTCAGCCGTTCTCCTGTTATCGCCGGTCAGCATGATCACTTCCAATCCCAGCTTCTTCAGCTTTTTCACAGATCGGATTGAATTTTCTTTCAAAGTATCGGCCACCGCGATCAAACCAGCAGGCTGTCCTGCCAAAGCAACATAAATCGGCGTTTTCCCTTCTTGCGCAAGATTTTCTGCCTTCTCCATCAAGCCTTTAACCTCGATATTTCTATCTCTCATGAGCTTGGCATTACCCAGTAAAACACTCACTTTTTCCACTTCTGCCTCGATCCCATGTCCCTCAATGGCTTTGAAATTCTTCGGGTCTTGAAGGCCAACCTGAGTTTCATCTGCCTTTTTAATGAGGGCTTCTCCCAAAGGATGTTCTGAACCTTTCTCGGCACTTGCTGCGAATTTCAGGATTTCATCTTCCTTATAAGAATTAAAGGTAATGATGTCAGTGACCTCCGGCTCTCCCTTGGTTAAAGTGCCTGTTTTATCGAAAACGATGGTGTCCAGCTTGTGGGCTGTTTCCAGGCTCTCTCCCCCCTTGATCAGCACGCCGTTCTCCGCTCCCTTGCCGGTTCCGACCATGACAGCTGTGGGAGTGGCCAAACCCAGAGCACAGGGACAGGCAATGATCATCACTGCCACAAAATTCAAAAGCGCAAAAGTCAAAGCAGGGGACGGACCGAAATTGAACCAGACAACAAAGGTGGCGATAGCGATGGAAATCACGATGGGAACAAAGTAGCCGGCGATGACATCGGCCAGCCTCTGGATAGGAGCCTTTGAGCCCTGAGCATCCTGGACAAGCTTTATGATCTGGGCAAGGGCCGTATCCTTGCCAACCCGTGTGGCCCGAAACTCGAAACTTCCTGTCTTATTGATAGTGGCGCCGATGACTTCATCCCCAGTCTCTTTTTTTGCCGGCATGCTTTCTCCGGTTATCATCGATTCGTCCACTGAAGATTTCCCAGCGACTATAATCCCATCAACCGGAATTTTCTCGCCCGGCCTGACCAGGACCACGTCTCCGACCAAAACTTCTTCAACAGGAATATCCATTTCCATCCCGTCTCTTTTCACTCGTGCTGTCTTTGGCTGCAGCCCGATCAGTTTTTTTATCGCTTCTGACGTCTGGCCTTTGGCTCTTGCTTCAAGGAGTCTTCCTAAAAGGATCAGGACGATGATCATGGCCGAGGTATCGAAATAGACCTCGGGCCTTAATCCTCCCGACTCAAAGAGAGAAGGAAAAAGAGTGGCAGCTAGGCTATAAAGATAGGCCGCCGAAGTGCCAACAGCGATCAGGGTGTTCATATCTGCGTTCCTGTGCTTGAAAGCGCCCCAGGCGCCTTTGTAAAACTGCCAGCCGATCCAGAATTGGACAGGCGTTGCCAGCAGCCAGAGGACAAAGAAATTATTCAGGAACGGGGGAATCCAGGGGAATAATCGAGGAGAACTTCCTAAAAATATCATCAGACCAAGGATCAACCCTATAAAAAACCTACGCTTTAGCTTTTTGTATTCTTTTACCCTGACAATCCTTTCCATGTCCTCTAATTCCTCTTCAGGAGGAATATCTAAAACCTTATACCCCGTTTGTTCGATGGCTTTTTTGATCTCGGCGAGGCTTGTTTCCGAAGGAATATATTCAACCCTGGCCTTTTCAGTCGCCAGGTTCACAGTCGCTTTCGTTATTCCTCTCATCCGAAGAAGGGCTTTCTCGATATTCTGAACGCAGGAAGCGCACTGCATGCCCTGGATCGGGATCTCGATCGAGGCTGTTCCCACCTCATAGCCGCTCTTTCGGACGGTGGAGATAAAATCAGCGGGATTGACGAGCTTCGGCTGATAGAGAACCGTGGCCTTGGAGGTGGCGAAGTTGACGTTGGCTTTATCCACTCCTCTTATTTTGGACAGCCCTTTCTGGATCGTCGAGGCACAGCTGGCACAGCTCATCCCCACAATGGGCAGGTCAATCCTCTCTTTCTTTGCCTCAGCTGTTTTTTCTAATCCTGGGCTATCTTCCTCTATAGAGTTCGACTCTTTTTCCTCCTCTTCTTCCCCGACTTTTTCTCCTTTATCCGAGTCAGCTTTTATGTACTTCTCCGGGTTCTCATCGAATTTTCTCTTGCACACCTGGGCACAAAAATAGTATTTCTTGCCTTTATACAGAGAATAAGCCACGGCTTCTTTTTCATTGACTTCCATACCGCAAACCGGGTCTTGGGCCATCATTGACCTCCTTCCTTTAATATTTTCTGAACTTCTGCAAAACATCGATAACTTCGTCTATCTTCTCCGCTCTATCTTCTTTGCTTCCTTTGGTGAACGAACCACTGACGCACCCTCTCAAATGTCTATTGAGAATATTCTCCTCGACACGTTGTATGGCTCCCACTATCGAAGAAAGCTGGGTCAGGATATCGATACAGTATCGTTTCTCCTCGATCATCTTCTGAATGCCCCTGATCTGCCCTTCGATCCTTTTAAGCGGAACAATCTCATCCAGGTGAGTTGTTGGTTGTTCTTTCATCTCGACCTCTCCTTTTAAAAATCTAAGGACAAAATATCCTTCTTCTTCTGTTCGTATTCTTTCCTGTCGATCTCTCCACGAGCATATCTTCCCTTCAGTATTTCCAGCGGACTCTCGACAGGCTTCTGTCCTTCTGGCTTGCTCTGCTGGACTATCCACTTTATGAAAAAGAAGAGACCCACAATGACGGCAATCCAGAAAATCCACATGAATCCTCCCATAAAACCAAAACCTCCGTTCATCATTGGATAACCTCCTTGTGTGAAAACACTTCTATGCCCACGTTCTCTTTGGTGCTCTTCACATCAAACTCTGTTATTAATATACCATACCCCCCTAGGGTATGTCAAATATAATATAGTGAATCTTTCATGAGGAGAAAATAAAATCCTACAAAGTTAAAAAAGGTAAGCCGGAGACGGGCCTTCAGGACTGGCTCTCAGTCGAATATCCCGGCAGAGGAGCTATATAAGTCAGCTGAGGGGGACGGCAAAGGAATAGCGCTCAAAATTTGAAGGGAGCGACGCCATTTCCTTTTATTTCAACAATATAACGGCTCAGACAAAATGGAAGTGAACCACCTATTTTGACTTCTTAGTAGAAATCTTAAAAGGCAGATACAGGGGGCAAAAACCAACGGCGCTGGTGAGCAGAAAAATAATGGCCAATATGCCGAGGACGATGGCCGCCACCCCTGTGATCTGTTTGGCAGCGTAGAGAACAATGACCACTATGGCCAGAATCGTGCGAATAAGGCGATCAGCGATTCCCATGTTTTTTTTCATGAAAGCCTCCCATTTCTTTTCGGCCAGAAGAAAAATTTCCCTGACCACTCTACTCAGGCTGCTGATATAATAGCATGATTATCGGGATTGTCAAATTAAAATCACGATTCCCGCCTAAACAACCGTTTTCCCTTGGATTCCTCTTAAAAGAAATCTTGAAGTGCGGCCAGGGCTTCAGGATCAATGTCCCGCCTTTCCGAGGCGAGCGGACTGAATCCTTTATTTTTCCCTCCTAAAAGACCGCAAAATTCCTATTTGAAGGGCCTGGGATTTTTCCACCTCCAATCAGTCTTTTCCCCTCTGGTGTAGGGATACGCCATATTCTTCTCCGGACAGTTTACATGCCTTCGGCATTTATGTTAGAATTCCTTTGACTCAGCTGAGAAGGAGATAACATGTCCGGGCATTCAAAATGGCATTCCATCAAACACAAAAAGGCTGCCCAGGATGCCAAAAGGGGCAAAATCTTCACCAAGATCCTCCGCGAGATAGCCATTGCCGCCCGCCTTGGAGGAGGCGACCCTGATGCCAATCCCCGTCTGAGAAAAGTCGTCGCTGACGCCAGGGCAGTGAATATGCCTGCCGACAACATTAAAAGAGCCATCCTGAAAGGCACGGGCCAACTGGAAGGAGTCCAATACGAAGAAATCGCCTACGAAGGCTACGGACCGGGTGGAGTGGCGATATACGTTGAAACCCTTTCCGACAACAAGAACAGGACCGTCTCAGAATTGAGACACATCTTCACCAAACATAGCGGAC